>Ga0256407_10001088_pt1 | contig 60322 bp, 52 predicted proteins | sample RumenRJG_04DNA_FD_193489 | JGI IMG/M metagenome (GOLD analysis project Ga0256407, IMG submission 193489) | Bovine rumen microbial communities from Lethbridge, Alberta, Canada - RJG_04 | ecosystem: Host-associated > Mammals > Digestive system > Stomach > Rumen | place: Canada: Alberta... | reverse complement strand
CGACAAAATCAAAGCCCTGACCGGCAAGTCCCCTACCCTGTTCCGTCCGCCCTACGGCGACTACGACAACATGGTCGTCGATTCGGTCAAAAAGCTGGGTATGTACTGCGTGCAGTGGGATGTTGATACGCTTGACACAAGAGTAAACTTTTGTTATAATATACATAGAGGTTAAATATGGTAAAAAACGTATTTAACCAAGATATTTCAGAAGTTGAAAGAGACCATATTATCTATAAGGTATTAAAAGTTATTTCCAAAGCAAGTGAAGAGGACGTAAAAAATGAGCACATCATCAAAGATTACGACTGTAAAAAAAGACGCAGTATACGCAAGACAGAGCCTTGATAAAAAAGATTCCTTATCAATTGAGGCACAGATTGATAAGGGATTGTCTTTTGCTGAAAACGGTGCAGAAATATATAGCGATAAGGGATTCTCGGGCAAGAATACCGATAGACCGGATTTAAAGAGGCTTAAGGAAGATATAGAACTGGATAAGATCAAAAGAGTCTTTGTATACCGTCTTGACAGAATAAGTAGAAATATATCTGATTTCTACAATCTATATCAGACTATGAAGAATCATGATTGTGAGTTTATTTCCATTAGCGAAAACTTTGACACATCAACGCCAATGGGCAGGGCTATGATGGGTATATTAATTGTATTTGCACAGATGGAAAGAGAAAGCATACAGGAAAGAGTTAAGGACAATTATTATTACAGAATTTCGGAAGATGGACGGTGGCCGGGAGGTCCAGCACCTTTAGGGTTTAAAAACGCCCGAACTCCTGATAATAAGCCTACTCTTGTTCCTGCTGCTGATGTAAATATGGTGAAAAAAGCCTTTGAAATGTATGGCAAAGATCCAAACACAAGTTTGGGACAAGTTGCCATAAAACTATATGACTTAGGTTACAAGAGCGAACGCACAAATGGAAGATTTGACAACACCACTGTTCGCAGAATGCTTCAGAATCCTGCATACGCCGTTGCTGATAAGGCTCTATACAGGTTTTACATTTCTCGGAAAGCGCAGATTGAGAGCAAAGAAGAAGAATGGGACGGCTCTACATCAGCATATCTTGTAGGAAAGCGTGATCGAGGCGGCAGTGTAAATAAGTATACCTCTTTGGACAAGCAGCATGTTTATAGAACTAATTTCCCTGGTATCATTTCCAGCAGTTTATTTATTTCTGTTCAAGAACGTTTAAAACTCAATAAGCAAATCAGGCGTTCAAATTCTCCAGGAAAGTTAAAAGAATTATCCGGACTTGTCAAATGTGCAAACTGCGGTTATACAATTAAAGTTAATGCATACCCTTATTTGAATTGTTATGGAAGAACAAGTTTACATTGTTGTGATGTAAAATTCAAAATTAAAGTTGACGACCTAATAGAGAAAGTTGCGGTTGAGGTTCAGAAACAGTTAGATGTAATAGCCGTTAAATTCCTCACAGATGAAGATGAAGCACATAAAGCCATAAAGGAAATAGAGCAACTTAATAAAGAGATAGACAACCTTGTAAATCTCGCTGCGCTTGGACTCGGAGATCTCCCTAACGTAAAGAGCCAAATTGAAGAGAGAAGGCAGAAAATAGCGGAAATCGAACTTGCTCAAGAACATAAACTAACATTTATGCAAAGAGCAAAAATTTCCGAATCCTTGCCTATTGTTTATAAGAGATATTCAGACGATCAAAAGAAAAATATACTGAATTTATTAATAGAGAGAATCAATGTCTCTGCCAATGGAGATTTGGAAATCATCTGGAAAATCTAAAAAAAAAGAACCAGCCGCAAAAAACGGCTGGTTTTTTTATAGGTTTTCTTCACTTGCTACGTTTCTATAATCGAACCGCAGGAATTTAATATCGCAAGAAATATCGTCTAAAACTGCTTTAAGCACTTTTATCCTATCAGTGTCTACAACAGGCTCATTTTTCAACTCATTGATCTCTTGCTCAATATCGTTATATTCACATACAAGAGCCTCTATATTGTTTTCTTTCATCATATTTCATTCCCCCTTAATTGCGGAGCCATAAATTGAATATCATCACTCTTAATTTGTTTTTCTTCTGCTTTTTGTATTTGAAAGCCTAACTTCTCTTTGTGCTTAACGGCTGCTAATGTATGAGAACCTATTGCTAAATCCTCAACAATACCAAGTTTTAATTCCTGCATATCTTCATAATCAATAGCATTATAAAGCACAGGAACAGAGGAACCATCTAACTCAAATCTTTGTCCATTATCTATTGCGTAAAGCATACCTATTCTCTTTGCATTGGCGGCGAAGTTTAGGAACTCGCCCCTCGGGATATAAGTATATATTACCTTTCCCCTTTTGTAAAGAGTTGAAACGGAAGTCGGTTCTGCATAATGTAATGCTAACTTCTGCTCAATCCCTCTAAAGATTTGTCCGTCTGATTCTCTAAATTTAATGGTATAGAAAGTGTCTTTGGCAACTCTCATTTTTTTAAACTCGCCATCATTGACCAAATCATTGAACAAAGATTTGTCAAATTCCTGTTGTGTAACTACTCTTCCAAAGGGATTCAGTGTCGGATCGTCTTGTTCTTCTTCTGTTAATTCTAACTCTCCATTATCAACTTTAAATTCACCAATAATGGAATATGGGATCGTTGGATATTGCTCTTTCATAATCTTTTGAAATTGCTCAAATTCCCAGCCATTAAACTTTAATACGCCCAAATCACCAGAAGTGTTTGTAAGTTGTTTAATGCCTATTATTTGATTTTTCCTTTTAAGAAAATAAAACAAATTCTTTAACCGAGAAGCATTAACATCAAATCTATCACTTGTATAAAACTCATTCCATTTTTTATGTAGACCTTTTCTGTTACGTCTTTCCGAGCGGAAGAAATGCTTTAAGTTTGTTTTATAATTCTCTCTAATTTCAGACGGCATTTCATCATCATAGTAATTATGCGCAGTAGTAAGGAGAGATTGCAAATCTGTTCTACGGAGTTTATGAGGCATTGGAGTTTTAAAATCCTCGTAGACTGACTTAATAAACTCATAATTCTTGCAGTAATTAATTACATTCAATATTGTTGTCATTGAGTTTTTTTCATCAACTTTCTCAACATACATATCAAAGTATTCCTTTGTAGGATTGTTTTCTCTTTCTTTTGCTAATGCGTATAATTCTTCTGGTGCCGGAAAAGTATTCGTTGGACAAACAACAGCATAATAACCAGAGGATAAAAGATTTGATCCCAATTTATAACCTACAACGCAGCCATAAAGCCCATATCCCTTACATATCTCAGGAACACCATCAAACATTGACTGAGTAATGCCTGTTTCATTGGAAAATAACAGGGCATTGTTATCTGGTAAAATATAAGTTTCACCGTTTTTATTCATAAAAATCACCTCGTAATTCATAATATATGCAAGTTTTAATATATTTTGTTTTATTATATTTTATCATGATTTTCTAAGATTTGCAACTACATTATTCAACTATTTCCAATACAATATCAATTATTCCGACATATTCCAACACCATACAACTTTTTTCTTACAATAAATTACTTAAATACTGGAAATAAATTGAATCATGATTATAATAAAAGTATAATCATTGTGACTGGAGGTGTCAGTTATTGAATGAAAATAGCGGTTATGGGCTTAAAGCATTTATTTTAATAATCTTACTATGTTCTATTATCGGAATCGCCGGCTCAGAAGAATACCGAATCCCTATTAAAAATGAGGAAACGCAATCATCAGAATCATCTACCTACACTAAACCCACCATTCCAAAAAACGGAATAATTGTATATGTAACAGATTATGGAGAAAAATATCATCTTAAAGATTGTCAATATCTAAAATATAGCCGCCACGCTATAGATTTGGCTGACGCTGTTTCTTCTTATTATTCCCCATGCTCAGTTTGTCAGCCCCCAGAACTTGAAACAACACCAATAGAAATGTTAATGGAAGAGGTATTTGAGGACGAAGAGAATAATACCACACAACCAGTTTCTAAATAATTAATTCTATTCTATCGAGAGTATGTTTCATAAAAACACTTATATAAAATTTTAGCGTATTTTTCAACAGAAGATCAAATGCAACACATAAAAAAAAAGCCCTTGTCAAAAAGACAGGGGCTTATGTATTATAAACTTACTTCATCTTTGGCTATTCTCGCTTCTTTAATTTCTCGTTCTTCTTTTGCTAATTCTTTTATACCATTAACGCCTAACGCTTGTAATCGTTTACTGGCACAGACGAGAGCCCAGCCATTTTGTTTTAAGGCAGTAGCCACAATCTCCGGATCGTCTCTCAGGCGTTTACTGGTATATTGGAAAGCAAAACCGTTTTGTTCAACGGCTGCTATCATAAAATCAAAATCATCTTTTAACCGATCACTTGCATATTGGAGACAATCAGCGTCTTTATCTACGGCGGCTTCAACAACCTCCGGATCGTCTCTCAACCTTTCGCTGGCATATTGGAGAGCAAAACCGTTTTGTTCAACGGCAGCAATCACTACCTCAGGATCGTCTCTCAGGCGTTTACTGGCATATTTGAGAGCCAAGCCATCATTATTTACGACGGCTTTTACAACCTCCGGATCGTCTTGCAGACGAGCACTGGCATATCCGAGAGCCTCGTTATTTTGTTTTAAGGCAGTAGCCACAATCTCCGGATCGTCTTGCAGACGAGCACTGGCAAATTGCAAAACCAAGCCACCATATTGATTTATTGCGGCTTTTACTACTTCTGGATCATCTCTAAATCGTTCGCTGGCAAATTGGAGAGCCTTACCAAAATTATTTATTGCTGCTATTACGATCTTTGGATCATCTTGCAAGCGTTCGCTTGAAAATTTTAGAGCAGCGCCCTTATTGGTTACGGCGGCTGTGACAATATCGGGATCGTCTTTCAGCCGCTCGCTTACACAACAAAGAGCAATTCCGTCATTGTTTACGGCAGCAGTTACGACCTCGGGATCGTCTTGCAAACGCTCACTTGCGAATTGTAGAGCAATTCCATTATTGTTTACGGCGGTAGTTACTATCCCTTTGTTGTCTTTCAAGCGGTCGCTGGCATGTTTAAGAACCTCGCCATTCTTTTTTACGGCAGCAGTCACTACATCTGGATCGTCTCGCAATTCTGGCTTGAGGTATTTCATATTTTCAACCTCAGACCAAGAACATGTATTCAAGTATTTTATAGCATATTCTTTTGTACTTCTCTCATTTATACGTCTCATTTAATCAAACCTTATCTCCAAATAATAATAAAATTAGGATCATCAAATACTATTTTTTTCTCTACAATATCTATTTTCCCTTTTTGTAAAACTTCATCACAAACTTCGTGAACTTTTTTATGTAGAAGTGCCGCTCTTCCAATATTTGTGGGAGGAACATTCCAGTATCTATCTAAGTCTCTAAGAAAATTGTCCCTGCTCTCTTTTATTTCTTCTTCGGAAAACCCAGAGTTTTCTGCTCTTAATGATATGTCATACCCATATTTAAAATAGTTTTTTATCATTTCTTTCATTTGTTTTTCTCCTTATCGTATCAAATTTTATCACAGATATATACCAAAATCAAGCCTATAACACACTATTTATCCGTAAAAAAAAAGCATAGCCGTGAGTGACTATGCTTTAAATCTAAGTTTCTTCATAAACGGATATTTATTGCTTTTCTTTATTACTTTCCCCAATTCACCGATTATGTATGTAATAGTTACCTTATCAATCCATCTTATTCTTACAGTAGAATTGTAACACAATTTTACACAAAAGATCAAATGAACTACATATATTACGTTTTATAAAAGCAACGCTTTTACTATGCAGCACATTCTTTTGCTAATTTTTTGAGTTTATCCAGAGGCATATTCTTGATTCTATCACTAACAAAACGCATTACATTAATATCATTTTTCAAGGCGATATAAGCAATCTCCGGATCGTCTCGCAACCGATCTGATGAAAAAATAATAGCCAATCCGTGAGACAATACCGCTTCTTTAACAACACTCTTTTTATTTTTCAGCCTCGGGCTGGCATAGGATAACGCAAATGAATCTTGACGAGCCGCAGTAATTACTACATCTTCATCATCTTTAAGTTCGGGGCTGGCGTAATATAAAGATATTCCTTTTTTGCTTACTTCTCTTAAAACTTCTTCTTTACTGCTATATTGATTAATCATAACAATCACTCCTTTAAAGCACCATGACTATGCTTAAATCTTCAACTTATATAGTTATGTCACTTTTGTTGTTTTGCTGAGTCTCAATTGATTTGTCTTCTCTCTTTTCTTCGGCAGCCATTACCTGTTCCGATAAAGGAACTTTCGCAGCCATACCTTTTTCTTCCTGAATAACTTGCTCTAATTGTTCAACTGTCATGTTTTTGAGTCTCGGACTTCCCCAATAAGAAGCCTCCGGATTATTCATAGCAGCCAACTTCACGATCTCGGCATTATCTCTCATTTCTTCACTTGCATAGTACAACGAACCGCCATCAATACTAACGGCTTTTGCTACGACCTCTGGATCGTTTTGTAATCTTCCACTTGCAAATTGAAGACAATCAGCGTCTTTTGAGACGGCTTTCAACACAATATCTTTGTTGTCGCACATTTCATATCGAGCATACCTTAATGCACGAGGACTTGATTCTATTGCTAAACTCACAATATCGTAGTCTTTCTGAAGTTTCCAGTCTGCGTATTGCAAAGAATAACCGGATTCTTTCACCGCTAAAGAAACAGTATCAACATCAGCCCTTAACCGGTTGCTTGCAAATCGTAAGCCCCAGCCGTTATTTTGAACGGCAACATTTACCAATTCCTTGTTATCTTTGATTTTATCGCCTGCATATTCAAGAGCAGCACCGTTTATAGAAAGGATTTCTTTCATAAACTCAGGGTTATTTCTGGATTCCTTGCTTACATATTTCATATTGTCAGTATCTTTGTTAATCGCTATTTTTGCAATCCCAACATCATTTCTTAAGGGTTTCCACGCATATTTGAATGACTGAGCGTATTCTGAGTTTTCTAAGGCGGCTTTTACTACATCTCTATTGCTTCTCATGCTACGGCTCAATTGACCTAAGTAATACTGTCCACATTTGCTTACGAGTTCTATACATATTTTTGGATCGTTTTGAAGTCTCTCACTTGCAAATGTAAATGCTTGTCCTGTTTGGTTAATTGCAGCCAAAACCACTTCCGGATCGTCTCTCAGCCTCTCGCTGGCGTGCTTTAAAGTAAAACTATTTGCTTTAACTGACAAGAGAACAATATCTTTATTATCATTAAACTCACTGTTATCTTTAAGGACATCTTGACCTTTATTAATTATTCCAGCCATAACAATGTCTATATCCTGTTTTAATCTTGGGCTTGCATAATTATAAGCCACATTTTCTTTATTGTAGTCACTTTTTTCATTATTAATTATTTCCAACATAAACTCTTTGTTATCAAGAAGAGAATCGTCTGCAAATTTTAAAAAAGATGGTTTTTCCAAAGCCACATATCTCATTATCTCAGAATCCGCTTTTAGTCTGTCGCTTGCATATTTGATGTTTTTAACATTTTTTTGCAAAGCAGTCATAATAACATCTTTATCATCTTTCAGCCGATCACTGGCATACTGTAATGCTTCATCACTGTAAAGTGATTCTTGCAGCGCAAGCATTACAACATCTTTGTCGTCTCTTAGTTTGTTGCTTACTTGAGCAAGAGAAGCCAAACAAGAGACTTTAAACTCAGCCATCACTTCTTCTTTTGTACTATTTCTATTTAAATCCAATATACAACATCACCTTTCGTTATCATATAGTTTGTATATAAATATTGTATCGAGATAATACACAAAATATCAAATGAACTACATATAACGAAAGCCCCTGTCGTCTGACAAGGGCTTTTATTCTTTATAGACTTACTTCATCTTTAACAATCCTTTTGTTTTTTATGTCAAACTTACCTTTTACTGTCTCTGCACTTTTTATCTGTTCCGATAAAGGCTTTTTTATAATTGTTTTGTTTCTTATATCTATTTTTGCTTCTTTAATTTCTCGTTGTTCTTTTGCTAATTCAATTATACCATTAACGCCTAACGCTTGTAAGCGTTCACTGGCATATATGAGAGCATAGCCACCACTTTGATTTATTGCGGCTATTACTATCTCGGGATCGTCTTTAAGCCGTTCGCTGGCAAATTCAAGAGCATCGCCATTTTGTTTTACGGCTGTTTTTACAACTTCTGGATCGTCTTTCAGCCTCTCGCTGGCATATTCGAGAGCATAGCCATCTTTTTCAACTGCAGCGGTTACGATTCCAGAATCGTCTTTTAGCCGTTCACTTGCATATCGCAAAGCCCAGCCATCACTTTGACTTATTGCGACAGTTACTATCTCTGGATCGTCTTGCAAACGCTCACTTGCGAATTGAAGAGCCTCGCCTTTATTTTTCACGGCGGTAGTTACGATTTCGGGATCATCTCTCAGGCGTTTGCTGGCATATTCGAGAGCATAGCCATGGTTTTTTACTGCAGCAATTACTATATCCGGATTGTCTCTCAGCCTTGCGCTGGCATACTTGAGAGCATTACCATCTTTTTCAACTGCCACTTCAGCAACCTCCGGATCGTCCTTTAACCGTGTACTTGCATATTCAAGAGCCCAGCCATCATTATTTACGGCGGCTTTTACAACCTCCGGATCGTCCTTTAACCGTGTACTTGCATATTCAAGAGCCAAAGGGAAATATGAAACAACAGATTTCTCAAAATTCAACTTCATCTCATTATTTGATATAAAAGACAATACTTCATCTACAGTTTCATGAAGAATCTCCCAATCCATATTATCGATCTCGTAAGTAATTAAATCATCTACAAAGCAGGAAAAACTTGCAGAATAATTCTTATTCAACTCTTCAAATATATCATCTGACGCTCCTTTATCAATACATTCATCTTCATACCATTTATTAAAACTCTCTTTCTCTTTTAATGAAAAATAATTGTTTTTCAATTGTTCTATGATTTCTTCTATGCTGCCATCATATAGATTTAATAGAAAATTATTTATCGAGTCTTCAGGACTGCCACCATGCAATGACTTATATATACATTTATCTTCTCCACGCCACGCCGCTTCTGGAACAGAATCTCCCTCATTTTCATACAATGTACCATCAGAAGAAACGTATAAATATATGTGGTTGTCTGTATTCCCAATTGTTTTTTTCTCAATTTCCATAACTATTTTTTCTAATGTCTCATACATATTTTCTTCTCTGAATAATAGAGAATTATTACTATCATATTCTTTTAATGCCTCATAATCGTGTTTACTCATATAATCAATCCTTTCGGTAATTTTAGTTTAGCAAACATTATCAATGTTTCTAATAATATTATAGCGCAATTATTCACAAAACATCAAACGAACTACACACATAAGCCCCTGTCTTCTGACAAGGGCTTATGTGTTAAAGACTTACTTCATCATTAACAATTTTCTTGCTTCTAATGTCAATCTTATTTGTTGTCTCCGCACTTTTTATCTGTTCCGATAAAGGCTTTATAAATAACTTCTTGTTTTTTATATCTATTCTTGATTGCTGTATTTCTCGCTTTTGCTTTTGTTCTTGCGCTAACTTTCCTACACCATCTTTACCTAATAACTGCAAGCGTTCACTGGCACATTCAAGAGCCCAGTCATCTTTTTTTATGGCTGCTTTGACAATTTCAGGATCATCTCTCAGCCTTTCGCTGGCAAATTTGAGAACATAGCCACCATATTGATTTATTGCGGCTTTTACTATCTCAGGAACGTCTCGCAAACGTTCGCTGGCAAATTTGAGAGCATAGCGATAGTTTTTTACTGCAGCGGTAACTATGTCCTGATCGTCTTTCAGCCTTTCGCTGGCAAAATGGAAAGCAATACCGTTTTGATTGACGGCTATTTTTACAATCTCGGGATCGTTTCTCAGCCTTGCGCTGGCAAATTGAAGAGCATAGCCATTTTTCTTAACTGCTATTTTTACAATCTCCGGATCGTCTTGGAGACGAGGGCTGGCATATCGCAAAGCACAGCCATTACTTTGAATCATTGCGGCTTTCACTATCTCAGAATCGTCTCGCAAACGTTCGCTGGCAAATTGGAGAGCCTCGCCAAAGTTTTTTACTGCAGCAATTACTATATCCGGATTATCTCTTAGCCTTTTGCTGGCATATTCGAGATCCAAACCATAGTTTGTTACTACAGCGGTTACGATCTTGGTATCGTCTCTAAGTCGTTCGCTGGCGTATTGGAGAGCGGAGCCGTTTATATCGACTGCTGTTTTAACAATCTCCGGATCGTCTTGCAATTCTGGTTTTAAATATCGTAAATTTAGAGCCTCAACCTCTGAACATGATTTAAAATAATCTAATGCTTCTTCTTTTGTGGTTTCATTATCTATGTTTATGTATTTCATATTAATTTTGTTCATAATTATAATCCTTTCATACTTTATTATTTCAAAAAAACAAACCCTTGTCCGTACTCGAACAAGGGCTATTATTCTTCCTATAAAAAACTACTTATTCGATAACCTTCATATAATATAAACCTAATACTGCATTATTCACCATTATTCAATTTTGATTGTTTTTGTTTTGAGCCTGTTCACTACCTTTCGTATTATTACTCGTAAAACCAATAGTATAAAGAAAACCCTTGTTCCAACTCGAACAAGGGTTTTTTAAAACATAACTCACTCATTCGATCTACCGTCATCTAAGAAAAAATAAAATTGTCCATTCGTCTCAATTATACAAAATATAAAAACCGCTCTATGCGTTAATAATCATAACGATTGTTGTTTTTATACCTGTTTTACTGTATTTATATTATATAACAACTTTGATTTTTTGTCAATACTTATTCATAAAAATATTTTGTATAATTCACTTTTATTGTTTTTATCATATTGCAGCACAAATCACCTTTCATTTGATTTGGTTATATATTATGCCGAAAGATATTAAAAAAACGGCAAACGAAAATTGCCCCCGTCTCACGACAAAAGCATATACATTAATTATAGAGTTATCTCGTCTTTTTTTCTTACAGAAGAAACAGACTTTTTCCCAGAAATAGACGCTACCTTTATCTGTTCCGATAAAGACGGCTTCTTGTTTTTTTCTTGTTCTGCAAGGGCTTTTATTTTTTCAAGTGACATTTTCCTAAATCTCGGACTTGCGTATTCAAGAAGTGATTCATCTTTTTTCACTGCCTCAAAAACAACAGCAGGATCATCTTTCAGACGATTACTTGCATAACAAAGAGCGTTCGGACAACGCTTTAATGCTGCTAAAACAATGTCTTTATCATCTTTTAATCGCTCTGAAGCATACATAAGTGCAGCACCGTTTTGTAAAACGGCAGCCTCAACAATGCCGTATTCATCTTTTAAAATATCACTTGCAAAACGCAGAGAATGATAACTTTTTTGGATTGCAGCCATCACAACATCAAAGGTTTCCTTTACGGTATCATCAGCGTATTCCAAAGCAAAACCATTTTGCTTAACAATGCTCTTCATAAAACTCGGACTTCCAACTAACCGTTCACTTGCATATTGCAAGGCTCCTGAATAAGTGCTTGAAGCCGCTCTTACAATGGACGGATTATCTTTAAGTCGTTCGGAAGCAAATTGAAGTGCATAACCATTCTCTTTTACTGCTTTCTTTACTACATAATAATCATTCTGTAAACGTGAACTTGCAAATTCCAATGCGCCGCCGCCCTTGAGATCAATAGCATACTCTATGAATTTTGGATCGTCTTTTAATCGATCGCTGGCACCATCTAACGCATATACATCATAACGCAATCCAGTTTTTACAATCGCCTCATTGTCTCTGATTCCATCTCCGGCTCTTTTAAGAATTAAAGGATTGGTTTTCAAAAGTGAAGTCACATATTCAGGATCATTTCTAAGTCTATCGCTGGCATAAGAAAATGCACGATTGCTATTTTCAACAGCAATAGCAACGATTTCTTCATTGTCTTTCAGTCTCGGACTGGCGTAACGTAAAGAACCGCCGAAAGACGAAACTGCAGCCTTTACAACATCTTTATCATCTTTAAACTTCTCGGCAACACTATGAAGCAAATAACCCTTTTCTTGCAGAAGTTTAATTACGTCTCTTTTGCTTAAATGTGTGTAGTCTTCTAACATCTATTATCCCCCCTTTGTGGTATTAATCTCTTTGATAATTGTATCAAGTTTTCCTCTAATAAGTCAAAGAAAAAACACAAAGAGAAATAGCCTTGAAGTTAATCAAGGCTATTTTAGAGCGCAAAAAGCAAATTTACTTGGTTGAGTGAGGCTTCATTTAGTCATCACAATATTTCTTAAAGTTCTCAGCCTGCTCAATAATATCGTTGTATACTTTTTCGTATATCTCAGGAGGAACTGGTGGATAACCATGTTTAGCCAAAATCATAATAATGTCGGCTTGCATTAATGCCCTGATCTGCAAACTATTTGCCCAATCGGAATACTTTTCTTTATCTTTTAAAGCGCTTCGTATTTCCTTTGCCAATTCAACATTCTTTTCATCAGGGTACTCAAACTTGAATTTCTCAGCAACGGCTATTAGAATGTCGTAAAACGCCTTTTCCTCATAATCAATACCCATTGCATTGAATGAGTTTTCTTCTTCCTTTAATTTATTTAAAAGGTCAAGCAACTGATCAGCCACATTATCCAGTATGTTCTTGATATAATCCGCATCAGACATACGGTTATTATAATCATCTAAAACATTCTGTAACCGTTCCTCGAAATCTACCGCTTTAATTTTATTGACACGTTTAAACTCTTTCACTTTCTTTTTCAGAAGTTGGGTTAAAATTTTAACTTTGGTATTTGGAAGTTTAATCTTGCTAATACGCTCAAGATACTCGTCACTAAACAAGTCAACTGCTTCTGCAGACATATTTGTATTCGTCGAAAAGACTTCTTCTACACCTTCCGACTGAATTGCTCCTTCCAACATTTCACGCACATGGGCGTTCATTGTATCTGTATCAGGAGCATCACCTTTAGTCAATTTAAAGAGAATAGAGCGAACAGCCTTGTAATAATGAATCAAATCCAGTTCATACTTACTAAAATCCTTACCCGAATTGCAGAGATTAAATGCTTTGGAAAGACGCAGCGTATTTGACATAAAACGCTGTTCCAAATCTTTTGTTTGTTGTATAAACTCCGTAGCCTCGTTTAAACATTTCAGTTTTTCGCTGGGTGTTCCATAGAAATACTTCTTGTTGTCAAAACCAATCATCATAGCATCAAGCACTTCCAATTGGTTTCTAACAACACGAATTGCCGCTTGAACACTATCTTCATCAAATGTATCTTCTTTGAAATCCGTATATTGACGAAGCGCAGCCAATAAACCGATCTTAATACCGATGAAATCGACAATCAAACCGCTGTCTTTGCCTGCATACGCTCTGTTTACACGAGATACCGTCTGAACGATGGTATGCCTTTGTGTGATAGGCTTGTCGATATAAATACAATCCAAGAATGGCACATCGAAACCTGTAAGCCATAAATCAACAACAATCGCAATCTTGAAATTACTGTGTATATTCTTAAACTGGATTGCCGCTGTCTTACGAACGGAATCAGTACCCAAAAGGTCATACATTTCCTGTGGATCATCTTTTGATCTCGTCGCCACGAATTGACACATTGGCATTGGAATCAATTCACGCTTGTCCTGCTCTGAAAGTTCGACTCCATCAGGAGCAACTTTCAGTTCAAACCATTCAGGTCTCTTTTTCTTTAGAATATTATAAAACTTAAACGCAATTGGACGGTTTATGCAAACAAACATGCACTTACCGGCAACAGAAGAACCTTCCTTTACTCTGGTCTCATAATGATCAATGAAATAATCGGCAACAGAATTCAATACATCTTTATCACCAACGATAGCAGCCATTTTTGTGACTGCTTTTTTACTGGCATCAACTTGGTATTGATTACTTCCTTGTTCAAGACACTGTTTATAATACTCTTCAATTTCTCGAACTTTGCTATCGTTCAATGTTGCCCTTGCAGGTCTACCATCATAAACGAGACGGACAGTGATACCATCTTTCACGGAATCTGTCATCGTATACTGGTCAACAACAGATCCAAAAACTTCCATAGTAGCATCAACAGGAGTACCTGTAAAGCCAATGTATGTTGCTTGCGGTAATGCAGTATGCAAAAACTTTGCAAAACCATAACGCTTCAGAACCTCGTCAGACTTTACGACAAGTTTCATTTCAAGGTTATTGCTTGTCCTATGCGCTTCATCAGAAATACATATAATATTCTGGCGCTTGCTCAGTTCACCAAATTCATCAGCAAACTTCTGAATAGTAGTCAAATACACGCCGCCGCTGGCTGTCTTAGCCAAAAGATTCTGCAACTGATCTCTACTTTCCATCTCAACAACAGTATTGTCTCCAATAAACTTCTTGGAATTCAAGAACTGACTTGATAACTGGTCATCTAAATCAGAACGATCTGTAATCAGCAACACCGTTGGAGAATGTAAACTTGGTTCATGCATTATAAGCCTTGTTAAGAAAAGCATAATAAAGGACTTTCCGCAACCTGTGGTTCCGAAATATGTACCACCTTTACCGTCCCCTATCGGCTTCTGATGAGCCAATATATTTGCAAGAAGTAGCCTCGCTGCAAAATACTGCGGATAACTGGCAACAACTTTCATATTCTTGCCGGTATCCGTATCAGGGAAATAGATAAAATTATGAATAATATCATACAAGCGTTCCTTTCGGAACATTCCCCGAATCATTGTGTCTAAAGAATTAATTCCGTCTGCAGGACGGTCATATGATTCAATGCGACGCCATGAATAAAAATGCTCGTAATCCGAGAATATAGAACCCGCTTTTGTATTCACGCCATCTGAGATAACAGCAAAACAATTGTATTTGAACAGTTCAGGAATATCTCTCATGTATCTGGTTGTTATCTGCACATAAGCGTCATGAATAGTCGTATCTTCTTTAATGGCAGACTTAAATTCCATCACCACGACAGGCATACCATTGATATATATAATGGCATCAGGTCGTCTTGTTGCTCTCGATCCTTTCACTGTCATCTGATTAACAATTTTCACGATGTTCTTATTGTCCGTTTCATCAAAATCAATCAGACGCAAATGGAAGTCCTTTTGGCTGCGATCTTCACGGACAAAGGTCTCGCCCTCAACCATACGGTTGAACATTGCTCTATTTGCACTGTAAACAGGCAATGCAGACGCATAGCGCAAATTACGGACAATAGACGCAATCTCTGACTGTGTAATATTCTCTTTGGCATACTTTTTTGCTAAGAAATTAGTCAGGTCTTCTTCAATCAGTACGTCTTTCAATTCACGGTGCAGATTATCGCCAGAAACGTAATCATAGCCTTCTGCTATAAACTTATCTATAATAGCCTGTTCAAGAACGGCTTCAGAAAAGAGTGCTGGCATTTACATCACGCTCCTTTTGCTAAACCGCTCAGAAGATTATCCTTTAATGCTTGCAAAGCAAACACTTCAAACTCATTGTTACGGATACAGGCATCGAGTACCTTCGCCTTATCGTCAAATACCTTTCTATCCGTCGAACTAAGCAAGACAACCTTCTGATTTGCCAAATCATCTTTTGTGATAGCACCGAATACAGTGCCCTCATCATTAAATCTCTGCAATTCAAAGTAAAGTGCCTTCATCGTATAATACATAAAAGAATAGCACTTGTCTTTCGGACGAATAGACGCCAATCCTCTTCCAATCGCACAATCTTCCTTTGCAATATTAATATCACCTACAGGTGCTCTAACACTCATTAAGACATCACCGCATCTTGCACGGCGAACAGCATCTGTTGTATATAGACGAATAGTCGGAAAACGGAAACCAAAATCAGTCCTTCCTTGGTAAAAAACTTCGCCTTCTCCAACACTATTCATTGTTTCACCTTCAGGAGAGGTTCCCATGGTAATCACGGCTAAATCTGAAAGAACACCGTTCTTTTCAAATCCATTTATAGCCTGCTGAAAAAGCGTATACGCTTGTTCTTCCAAATTATCGTTAATCCTGCTTAACAGCAGTATTCTGTCTGTAATTACCTGATAATCATGTGCAATCTTGCGCTGCTCGTCAATAGACGGAACAGGAAGTTCTACACCACACATGCAATCCCAATCGAAAACTTCTCTGGCACTGCCGTTAGACATAAAACGTGCATAGCGGTCAAATTCTGGACGCATAAACCACAGCATCAAATATTCTGGCAACAACTGGTTTTCATCGATTATTTCAAATATAGTACAAATACTACTTACAATAATATCTTCTCCAAAAGAATTCAGAGAAATAGCAATCTTGTCGCCTCGCCTCGATGTATCAGGAATATAGGCAAATTGTCTCTTCCCTACAACCTTATAATTTTCAAAGGATACTCCAACCAAATTGGCATGTGAAATAATAAAGTCTTTTGTGACAGATATACCGTACAAACTGTCCTCTCGAAGAACCTCTCCACTATTTCGTACATCTACTTGCCTGATATAACCGCCAAGTTTTTTATAATTCGATTTCATAGCCCAGTCCTTTCATAACTTCCAGAAGGTCTTGTCTGGACTGCTGCTCCTGAACAAGCAAATCCTTCAATTCGCCTTGTAGTTGTGACATCTTTTCTTCATATCCAACTGACTCGTCCCGATTTACAAACTCAATATAACGACTCGGAACAAGGCTATAATCTCTTTCAACAATCTCACTTTTCTTTGCGGAATAGCAGAATTCAGGAATATTTTCATATGGTGTTTGATAACCTTCAAACCTCCAAGATTTGAATCTGTCCACAATGATTTCACGGTCTTTCTCAGTGAACTCAATGTACTTTTTCTCATATGGATGACCCATCTGACGCAAATCCATAAACAATACTTCCCCACTTCGTTCACGGAAATGCACATCTCCATCAGGACGGCTTTCTATTCTGGCATGTTTATTTCTGCTCAGAAGCCATGCACTTACGGATATATCTGTCGTGTAAAACGTTGATCTCGGTAAAATGATGATAGACTCAACCACATCATTCTCAATCAGTCGTTTACGAATCTCATATTCATCATTTCCAGCCGTGCCAGCAGACAGCGCACCATTCGCCAAGAGAACAACGCCAACACCGTTTTGTCCCAACTTAGACAACGTATTAAGCAACCAACCATAATTTGCATTGCTCGTCGGCGGAACAGGATACCCTTTCCAACGAGGATCATTATTCAACTGATTTGCTTCACGCCAACCTTTTTGATTAAAAGGCGGATTCTCAAGTGAAAAATCTACTTTCAAATCTTTATGCTGATCATTCAAAAATGTATTCGCTGCCTCTGCACCAAGATTTGCGGAAATTCCACGAATCGCAAGATTCATCTTCGCCAAGCGCCTTGTAGTATCGGTCAATTCCTGTCCGTAAATACTTACACCAAGACGGTTTCCACCATGAGCGTCCACAAACTTCATAGACTGAATAAACATACCGCCAGAACCGCAGGCTCCGTCATATACAATACCGTGATATGGCTCAATCAGTTCGCACAGTAAAGCAACAACGGTACGAGGGGTATAGAATTCTCCTTTACCTTTACCTTCTTTCAAAGCAAACTGACGCAAACAATATTCATAAACCTTGCCGAACACATCTTTGTCCCCACCGACCTGTAACTGAATTCCGTTTATAAGGTCAATCAGTGAAGACAGACCACTCGGATCCATGTGGAGACGAGAATAGTAGTTGTCAGGAAGAGCACCCTCTAATGAGGGATTTTTCGCTTCTATTTCATGAAGAGCAGTATCAATCTTGATTGCTATATCCGGCTGTTTCGCATTCTCCATAATATACGCCCATCTTGCACACTCAGGAATATAAAAAACATTATCCTTTGTGTAAAACGGCATCATTTCAAGAAATACTTCTTGACCGTTCTCTATCATTTGAGCACGTTGTTCATCAAACCGGTCATTTGCATATTTTAGGAAAATCATCGACAGCACTACATGCTTATATTCAGCAGGCTCAACTTTGCCACGAAGTTTATTCGCAGCGTCCCAAAGTATTTGTTCAATAGGTTTCTGCTCTTTTTGTTTCTTTGTTCCCTTTTTCATGTGTCCTCCATATTTCTGAATAAATAATTCATAGTGACCTTGTGTTGTATTAAACCGATATATAATCTGACCTCTCTTTGTATGAGATAACGAAAGGCACTTAACATTATAAGAAATCATCATAATATACAGATATACATAGTAATTATAACATAAATAAGACTAAAATCAATAAGAAAAGCCCGAGTTTTTAAAACTCAGGCTCAAAGATTGTACTTTTATATACTACTTTTTTCGGCGTTCTTCTTATTTCTGCTTTCTCTATCTGCTCTTTTAATGACTTTCTTTCACAAATCTCAGGAAAAACAGCAGATAGTGGTTGTTCCCACTGTCTTCCAAATCCTCTAATAAGCGTTTTTGCGGCGGCTCCATTCTCTGAAAACATAGATAATGTATCAAACGCTCGATCAAACATCTTTATGTTCTTTTCATCTATTGACGGCGCAAAATGAATAACGCCATGAGGAAAGCCACGACCGGAACCAACCCACCCTTTAATAAAACTATCATAGGATTCTGTTACTCCTGCTTGATATAGTTCTACGGCATGACTGTCAATTACATTTCTTGTTTTTCCGTATTGTTTTCCTAATACTAATAAGGATTTCTCGGGTAAAAACATAAACCGCCTATTATCTATCTCATTTATGTTAATAGTATTTTTCTTTGTATTAATAACCATTATTTCATCTGAAACTGAGATCCTATCTTTCACAATTACCACTCCCAATAGATATAAAAGCAACGTCCAGACAATGGCCGGACGTTGCTTAACTATATATCATCTGTTTTTATCATTATCTTTATCGGGAGCATTGTGTTCCCTCTCATTGCCGCTATTTCTGGACGCTTCTGCAGACTTAATCTGACTGTCCAATGATGGTTTTTCAATTTCATCAGGAACAACAATTATTTGTCCTGATCGTCTACGAAAGAACGATTGAGGCTCTTTGAATGTTTCACAAACTTTTTTTGCAATATCATCAGGTAGTGACTCAAAGTTTTCACTGTCCGGCGGCGCTAAACACACAAAGAACTTTCCTGCAACAATGTCATAGATCTCTCCATCTTCGTCAAATAATGCCCTGTTTAATTCTGAGCCATTTATTTTTCCCTCTTCATTGCATATCAAGGCAGTATCATCTTCCATATAAATAGGCTCAATTAATCCACCTACTACTTTTTGCATACCCTCTAAGGATCCATCAATTGTAGCAATTTCAGGTTTTTTGTGAGGCTCAACAATAACAACTTGCATTTCTCTGTCTGCCATATTCATCACCTCATTTCACTGTCTTCAATTTTCAATTCAGCGCTAACTTCATTGTCAATCTCTTCCAAGCCAATAGGTTCTTCTGACTGAAAACATTTAAAATCATCATCATTGAAAACAAATCTTAATGTATCTGGTTCCGGTTCTGACGGATCCGAATAAGTCAAAGACCACATTATCGGATTAAAACATAAGAAATAGAACTCTCCACCATATTCATGAGGAACAATTGAGAGCAATAGCACTTCAATTTGTTCAGGCTCTTCTTCGTCAGAGTTTTCAGCAGCATAATACTTGTCAATAAGTTTGTGCGCTTCTCTTAAATCATCACTCAAATGTGTCGCAAATTTCAAATCCACGAAAGCATATTCTCCATGTCGAGAAATATTTATAATAGGACTGTCTAAAAACAATTCATCTAATCTCTTACTGTTACCGTCATTGTCCCATAACTCACGAAAAAGACCAATGCTTGATTTTGTTTCATTGTATTCATCAACACCACTTGCGGCTATAATAATATCTTTTATAGATTCTGGCATAATACCACTCCTTTTCTAATTTATCTATTTAAATTATAGCGCAGTTTTTTACAAAACTTCAAACGAACTACACACATAAGCCCTTGTCAGAAGACAAGGGCTTATGTATTAAAGACTCACTTCATCTTTAACAATTTTCTTGCTTTTAATGTCAATCTTACTTGTTTTCTCCGCATTTTTGATCTGTTCAGATAAGGGCTTTTTTATCAGTGTTTTATTCTTTATATCAATTCTTGCATTGCTAATTTCTCGCTTTTGTTTCTGCTCTTCTGCTAACTTTTTTACACCATCAACTCCTAACACTTGCAAGCGTTCACTGGCACACGAAAGAGCCAAACTATTCTTTTTTACGGCTGCTTCAACAACCTCTGGATCGTCTTTCAGCCGCTCGCTTGCATATTGCAAAACCCAGCCATCACTTTGATTTATTGCGGCTAATACTATCTCTGGATCGTCTCGCAAACGTTCGCTGGCGTATTCGAGAGGCTTGCCATAGTAGTTTTTTACTGCAGCAATTACTATATCCGGATCATTTCTCAGTCTTTCGCTGGCAAGTTTGAGAAGCATACCATCATTTTTTACGGCTGCTTCAATAACCTCTGAATTGTCTTTAAAACGGTCACTGGCGTGTATTATTGCAGTGCCATGGTCTTTTACTGCAGCAATTACTATATCCGGATTGTCTCTCAGCCTTGCGCTGGCGTATTCGAGAGCCAAACCATTCTTTTTTACGGCAGCGGTAACTACGTCCTGATTGTCTCTCAGCCTCTCACTGGCAGATCGCAAAGCCCAGCCATCACTTTGACTTATTGCGGCTTTTACTATCTCTGGATCGTCTCTCAACCTTTTACTTGCATCTACAAGAGCCATACCATTATCTTTCACGGCAATGGTTACGATTTCGGGATCATCTTTCAAGCGAACGCTTGAAAATTGAAGAGCATAGCCATTTTGCTTAACTGCTATTTTTACAATCTCTGGATCGTCTCTCAGCCTCTCACTGGCGTGTTTGAGAGCCATACCATTCTTTTTTACTGCCGCTTCAGCAACCTCTGGATCGTCTCTCAATTCCGGCTTTAGAAATTGAAAATTATGAGTATCAAACCATGGACATGTATTCAAATATTTTATAGCATATTCTTTTGTACTTCTATTATTTATACGTCTCATTTAATCAAACCTTTCTATATTAGTTTAGAAAACATCTAACTGTTGTTTCTAATAATATTATATCGTAATTGTTTACAACAAATCAAATAAACAACACATTAAATACGCAACTACACATTAAGTCGCAAAATCACACCATAGATCAATAAATGCGATATAATTTAATTAAGGAACAGATAAAGTCAAAGGCTCTATCTGTTCCTTATTTTTTACTGAAAGGAAGTAGTTCAATGTTAGATCACAAAATTTTTTCAAAATGGAAAATAGATGAAATAGAAGAAAACCTCAAAAACAATCTAAATCTTGTTTGTTTATTAGAACGTCCAATTTTAGATAAGTATGTAAAAGATCCAGAACGAGAATGTACTAAGAAAAAACCAAAGAATTTAACAGCGTGGATTTCTTACTATTTAAATGAAAAACAAAATATTAATTCTTTGAAAAAAAACGCCGAACAATTAATGAAAGAAACCAATTGTCAATACACTCTTAATGAGTGTTATAATGCTCTTCTTATCAAAGCATTGTATAAACCATATTTTGAATTATTAACGAATCAACAGATCAATGAAGAATTAAAGAGATACAACATCAAGTTATGGGATCAAGAAAAACGAGAACGCACATCAACCAGCAACAGTTTTAAGAACACAAATATCACTTATAATAAACATAGTATAAATAGAATAATAAACATTGGAAATTGCATGTACTTGATCAATCAATCAAGTCCTTATTTTCAATGTCAATGGGAAAACTATTATCTTCAAAGCGGAAATAAATATGACAAAGAAAAAAGAAATATAGAAAAAGAAATACAAGATACTCATTTTAAAGATGAAAGAGAAAAAGAAGCGTATGAAAAGAAACTCAAAGGAGAATATGGACGAAGCATTGACGATCTTGTATCTCTGTCAAAAGAATATCTGAGCAATCTCAGAAAAGATAATCCAGACTTCATTTTCTCTCTGGAAGAAGTTTTTAATCATCTATATATCAGAGCAATAGATAAAACATACATAGGCTACCTACGAGAATGTGTAGTTGAGCAGGAATTAAAAAACAATTTTGAAAAGTACGGATTCACAATAAAAAAACCGTCCACAAAAAAGGATATTAAATATGCTGTTGATTTTGAAATATATAAAGGGAAGAAGTTATGTCTTGGTATTCAGGTTAAAGGTAGCAAATATAAAAAAGCAAAAGAACAAGGTAATAAGAGTTTAAGAATCGCAGAAGAGTATGCTATTCAGGCACACAAAAAGTATAAAGATAAATATAAGGTTGATACTGAATGGATTTATGTGGATAACAAATTTGAAATATTAGACAAAGAAGATATTATGGCTGAAATCAAGAGAAAGATAATGAGAAGACCAGTGCTTGAGCGTTATTGCCTTTCTTGATGAATTGTGTTATACTTTATTTAATAACTAAGTAAAAGGAACGTGCTTTATGATACGAACCGGAAATACACTCTTTATAATTGAATTAAACAAGAGATATAAAGATATTGATAAAAATGACATAAAGCGTGTAGATATTATGTTTCCTGATGAAGCGAGGAAAAGAGCATATGTTTATATTGCTGCTGAAACTACACTTGTATATTTTAATGAGACGATATATGATAGTCATAAAACATTAAAGGAAGATACCGGATATGAAGCGTTGATTGTATCTGATAACACATATATAACCGCACTCTCAAACGCCGGATTCACAGTTAAAGAATATAACAGAAAAAAGGTCTATAAAAGTTTTTATGTTTACGAAGACACTGACATTGCTTTACGAAAGATAGCAAGGGAAAAGGATATTTCATATTCTAAACTTGTCAACAAAATCTTAACTGATTATATAAAAAAATAAACCTCTGATAAGAGAAAATCTTATCAGGGGTTTTCTTTTATGCCAACAATCAAATATCTGCCTGATTGACCGTATTCTCTTCTGTCACAAGTGCTAAGAGTAACGATCTGTCGTTCTTCCAGCCTATCTACAACAGGAGCGGTTATCTGATATATGCTTAAAGAGTTTGCCTTTTTGATCCAATCATTTATTTCCTTTGTTGTCTCAAACTTTCTCTGCATATAATCAAAGGAAGATAAGTCATTAATATAGAAGTGAATGACTGAGATTATTCTATATTTATCTATGTTTTCTGAGTTAAAAACACTTGAATAATAGAAGTATTCGTGCTTTTTATAATAATCAAAATCATCATATTTTATAAGAGTTGAAAACATTGGCGTAGAGCCTGTTCCCATATTATGACCGTGAATAACATTGTTATTATCTGTTTGTTTTGTTCTGTAATCGAGGAAAGGACAACCGTTCTGATTATAGTTGCCGTCAAATCCATAAGAAAGATAATGGCTGTTATCAAAGCCTTGCACGACCGGAAAATCAATTAATGAATCCGGTATCTTTATCCAGCCTCTAATGTCTTCGTTTTCTTGCTTGAGTTTTCCAAAGTCATAAGGGCTTTTTTTACTGCCGTTTTCGTGAGTAGTTTCACTGCTTGATTCTTCACTAACCGGAACATTTTCAACATCTACTGAGTATTCTTTTTTTAAGTCTTCATATTGTTGATTGTTTACCTCTTGTGTATGGTAAAAGTCATATATCTGTAATCCCGAGAAAAAAGCCGCTCCTAACGCTATTAAGAACAAAGCAATCAAAATCATTTTTTTCATAGTATAGTCACCAACTCTCGTATAAAAAGATACACACCTACCCTACTGGATAGGTGCGTATATTAAAAGAAAGGTATGTTTTAAGTTATTATGTGCATTAAATTATGCGGCTGGAACTGCGTTCTGGTTAATGCTTCCAGCAGTGTAAGACTCCTGAGCAACGATATTCCAACCAGCGCCAGTGTTTCTATGCTGTTTTGCTTCTACAAGTACATCAAGTCTTGCAGTGCTGTCTTGGAAATCATTTGAAGAGGTGCCTTTGAAGAGAAGAACATAATCATAAGTGTTTTCATCAGTGCTTATACCTGTCTCTGTCTCTTTCTCAGCAAGAGAAGAATCACCGTTGAGAGTGTAATCAGGAATAGCATAAGTAATGACAGTGCCATCATTCGAGATAGATCTTACAGGAACTGGAGAAACATCATCTTTAAGTTGATAGCCCTCACCAGCAACCAACTTAACGTCAGACGCTCTATATAGTTCATATTCAGCCTGAGCAGCAGTAGTGTCCATAGGAACAGACGAAGTAAGTTTGATTGTTGTGCGAACATCAACAGACTTGTTACCCTCATTGGCTACAGTAAAATCTACATCTCTAATGTCGCCAGGATTGAAAATATCCTGTCCGTCAGCGTCAGTAAGAACAATGCCGCTATCATCAAGAGCAAGATCAACTGTACCAGCAGTTGCAGTTGCATTTGTTGCTACTCTGTCAGTAAAGTAAGCGAATGATCCGACCAGCATAAGAGCAGCAGCCATCACGCCAGCACCGATTTTTGCAAATTTCTTAAAGTTTCTTTTCATTGTAAAAACAACTCCTTTAAAATAAATAATTATAAAATAGTATAATGTCGAAACAATTCTTTGTTTTTTTGTTTCTAAATAAATTATGACGTACTTAATAACAGAAAGTCAAATGAACTACATATTTCTTCACATTATCAAAAAAAATCTTTATCTGTAATTTTCATACACATAACCTCTCAGAAACCATCAACACCGCTGTTTCTAAATAAATTATGACGCACTTCTTCACAAAAAAGCAAGTAGCACACATAAACTACATAAAAGCCACAAGAAAAAACGCCTGAATTATCAGACGTTTTCTTGCTTAAATATTTGTTTCTGATTCGTCAACAATAACCCAATCAGAATTGTTCGTATTTGCAGATTGTTTTGCTAATACAGTGATCTTCAATTTGATATTTGCATTGGATAAACTCTTTGCAGAACCGTCCTTAAAAAGCAAAACATAATCGTTTGTATGCTCAACACCAGCATTTAAGGAATACTGTTCTATTGTATATGTGATCTTATTTCCGGATATTGCTTTAACCGATAAAGGAGCCGTAGCAGTTTTGGGTACATAGCCTTGATTTGAAACAAGTTCCAAATCGGAAAGTCTGTATACATCAAATTCCGATTGAGTCGAAGCGGAACCGGATAATGCAACAGGAGAGTTTTGTTTGTCCGTTATAGTAAGAGTAATTATCTCTTTGACATCAGCAGCCGTATTACCAGTGTTTTTTGTTTTATAACCCAATCCTCTTATTCCCCCTGGAGATAAGACTTCTTTTTCAAGCAAAGAACCCGATCCGCTATCATCATTCAACAAAGACACTTCAAGTTTGGAGGCTGTCATAGTAGCAGAAAAATTTGCCCTATCGGAAAACGCCGCTAAACTACCAACAATGAGAACAATTACAGAAATAACAGAAACAATTAATATAGTTTTTCTTTTACTCATTTACTCTCACCCTTTCTCTTTTTCTTCTTTTCTATGATCTTATGCAAAGCGTAAAATGTCAAGAAACCAAGGAGAGCACTTGAAACAAAGAAAACAGGAATCACCCACGGATTATCCATCGCATATTGAACACCTGTTTGAATAGGATTGTTGTAATCTATTCTATCAGACGTATCAATTGAACCACCAGGATCTGAAGAACCGGCAGACGGATCATTTGAACCACCAGGATAAGAAGAACCGGACGGCTGAGTCTTATCAGGAACGTCAACCCTACACTCAAAATTCCATCTACTCAACATTTTGCTTTTCTGGAGAGCGTTACTTGCGTCCGAATTGAATGTAACATCAGCATAAATAACTACTTGATTTCCAGCACTGATAGTAAACCACGGAATAATAGGGCTTTGCCCTTTGTTATATGCCCCCTGATAAAATACATTGTTGTTTTTGTCTCTAAGCACAAGAGACAATTCATTATACAATCTCAGATCCTCAATTAAAGATTCTATATTGACTAACCGGACTTCTAAAGGAACGTCACTTGAAGTATTTCGTATTTTAATCTCAGATGTCCAAGTATCATCAGGAGCAACCATTGATTTTTGAAATATGTAATCATTGTCAACTACAAAAGATAACTTATCTGAATACTCACCTGTTATTGTAATACCTGAGTTCTCGGCTGCATTAACAGGGTAAATAGAAAAAATAATTATTACAAATGCAATCATAACACTAATAACTTTCTTCATAACAAATCACCCCCTACAATTAATTGCCAGATGAGCATATAAAGTTTCCGAATAGCCATAGCCTTTATCTTCTAACACATCACACGTCAAAAGAATGTTTAAATCATCTGTTCTCTTCCCTTTAATCGCAATTTTCACTTCTTGCATTGTCTCTGTATTTTTTAAGATATTAATTGTATTGAAATGATAGTCAGATCCAACAGATAGTGCATTTTCTGCATTTCCGTTAATGTCATTCTTTATTTCTTCATCTGAGGTCGTTGATGGATAAACATACACATCACTGATTGCAGCACCAGAAGACCATGCCGTAGAAAGAGTCACATCAGAATTAACAACAACATTTCCATTATTGTATTGTCTGAGTTTGATTGTATGTATTGCTATATCTTCTGAACTTTCAACAGATAACTTATCATCATCAATACGAGCATTTATCTTTGTGTTGACAAAAGCAGCAACAATGTCATTTGTTCTATTGTCTTTATCCCAGAAATAGGAATAGGAAAAACAGCCCATTATTATGCTGGCAAGTAAAAAAGTTACTGCCATCAAAACAAATATTCTTTTTCTCATATCACTCACTCCCTTATTCAATACTATACATAGGACACGTTAAAACTCTCCCATTAATCTTATCGGAATAAATTCTACGAAAAGTTTCATTATCCATTGTTATAAGTTTTCTGCTAAGAGATATAAGCGATTTCTTGAGAGTATCATTTTCTGTATACGGAATGAGGTTGTCGATTTCTTTCATAACAGCCTCTTTATCATCAGTTGTTATGAGTTGATTAATAAAACAAACTTCCTCAAAGTTAAATGTATAACTCATAAAATCACCTTTCATCATAATAATTTTTCTTTTTAATGCTGGCAACGCTGTTACCAACATTGCCAACATTAAAATTTTCTGCAATTGCTTTTGCAGTCTGTTCTTGTTCTTTCGTCTCAAATAATTGTTTTGTTTTTTTGTTGATTATCGGTTCTAAACGATTGATTATGTCTTGTGCGCTATCATGAATCGACTGTAAGACCTTTTTTAATTCCTCCGGCTTTTTATTCTGCGCCCAACCAGCAACGTAATTAAAACTATATTGTCCGCTGTCTAAGCCGAAATGTTCACAGACTACAAAAGCCGTGCTTTCCGCTTGAATCTCTTTGTCCTCTCGTGAGATATTACAAGCCGGATCGCCATGCAGAACAGAATGAGCGATCTCGTGAATAATCGTTTTAACCTGTTGATCCGGCGACAAATCGCCGTTCACAACAATTATATTTTCATTTGGAACATAGTAGCCATTTGCACCTCTTTTTATAGTTGAATCATCAGGATCAGCATACCCAATTACAACATTAAATTCTGAAGCCATTTCTCGAACAGAACTTAATACGGTTTTGGACAGTTCACTTTCCCCTTGAAGTTTTTCTACATTAAGTGATGGTAATGGTTCTCCTGATGTTTGAGAAATATCAAACACATTAACGACTCTAAAAGACGTATAACTAACTTCTTTGATTTCAGTTTCCGGCTTTTGAGTTTTTGGATTGATTATTTTGTTTCCAAATTCATCTTGTTTTTCAACTTCTGCTTTTTTCTTGTAGATTGTCGGTGCCAAAATTGCAATTCCTTTTTCTCCTTTGTTGACATGTCTGTTGTGTGCATTTTTCCATGCAGCAAAGCCTGCAACCAATGAAGCGTCTGGTTTTTGCAATCTGATTAAGATTTGGTTTCCAAAAGAGTAATTATGAAATTTTGACATTGTTTTCAGATAGTTCTTGAAGTTATCAGAAGAAAAAATATCCACAACACTATCCTCAATCTTTTTTATAGCAATAGCGACCTTATCTACATTCTTTGTTTTCTCTGGCATATAATCACCTCATTATTAATAGTGATTACTTCCTATCATTCTTCATTTTTTCAAAATTCTCTCTATGTTCTCTTTGTCTGCGCCATGTCTCTCTTAATTTTTCCATCTCGATTTCTTCTATTGTTTTTTGCTTGATTTCTGTTAAAGGCTCAATAGGCTTTGATATTTCTCTTAATCCGGCAACTCCTTTTTTAAGTAAAATGTGTCGCCTTTCAACACCTTCTTTTGTTGGCTTAAAAGAAGGTGTAGTATAGTTTCTTCTTTTATTCATATAGATTTCCCCCTTTGTTATGGTATTCTAAATACATTATGACACACTTTTTTACAGAATATCAAATGCACCACATAAATCACATATTTAATAGTTTTTTCACGCTGTTTAGAGGTAACATCAGTATTTTACTGATCGCATTTTCTGTATATCCTTGTGAAATGTAGCCTTTACATCTTTTACTCAAATTCTCTTCATGTTCTTGCTTAAGTTGAGTATTGTTAAGAATAAGACTTGCTACATTATCAATATCTACATCTAAATCTCTCATTATTTCTAAGGACGTATACCCCTCTGAATACATTTTAATTATTTCATTTTTCACGACTTACGCCCCTCTCATTGATTACTTTGATTATTGTTCGATAAGAGGTATTTATCTCTCTGCAAATCTCCGAATAGTTTCGTCCTGATTTGTATAGTTCAGCAATCCTATTTGCTTTAAGTTTTCTCCCCAGATAAAGACCGTAAGAACCAAGAACAGAATTTACATATGATAATTGGACTTTGTTCTCTTTGCATATTTCATTTTTATTTTTCCCATTTTTATAAAGCGTAACAATTAGTTCTTTTCGTTGTTTTTTTCTTGAACTCACTGCAACACCAGTGAGATTGTATTTATGAACTATGTCCCTAACAGTAGTTAAGGGAGCGTCCATCACTATTGATATTTTCTTTTGTGAATAACCTGAATAAAGCAAATGAGAAATCGCCTTTATATAATCTTTATCCGTTTTTTTGTAGTTGGAAGTTAAACAACCTACACTCTCTAAAACTCTTCTGACTTTTGTTATCGTTACATCATATCTTTTACATATATCTTTCTGTGAAAAACCCTGATTATAAAGTTCTATAATCTTATCATTTGAAATTGGCTTCAACATAAAATCACCTCTTTTGTCTATTGTCTACTTTTTCTTTTTTCGAGATCCGATATACATAACTATAATTTACATTGCAAATATGAGCGACCTCAGAAAAAGAAGAATACAAACCATCTTTCAAATAGTTTAAAACCTTTTTATATTTACTGTTTTTAACTTTGGTATGTCTCGCTAAGTTGTTTTGTTTTGCTAAGGTACAAACATTACAGACTCCGTAATTCGTAATGTCTGATATATCGTGATAACACATCTCAGGATTATCTTTTAATATTTTTATAACCTCGCTTTTCTTTTTCTCTCTGATAATTCCATTGACAACCGCCGTCTCTCTAACATGAGTGTAAGAGCAATTGAGTTTTCTGGAAATCTCTGCATAAGAAAGTGAAGTATCTCTAAGCAATTTGATTATTTCTTCTTTAATAAGCATATATAGACACCCCTTTAAAAAGCAAAAAGAGCATAGACAATTCGCTATGCTCTTGTAATCTCATTATTTATTAATAACCTCAACGAACCTGTCAATCATCATACTGTTGTTACCGTATATCTTCTTAAGGGCGGCTATTGCTTGATCGGTTTTGCTTTGTTTTCCGTCTTTAACTTCCCTAAGTTCATCTGGCTTTGTAGTCATAGCCTGATATAACTTTGTGTTTTGAGGGAATTTATCGACAAACGGAACAATTGCATTACCAATATAGATCAATCCTTGTCCTGGATCAGCATTTGTAATGTACGATAACTGAGTATTTGAGATGTTAAGAAGTTCTGCTAATTGTTTTCGATCAAGCGGAGCCTGATTCAACATTTGAATAAACTCACAGTTGGACAACATAGTTCTCGCCGTATCACTCATAAGCAAGTCTTCCACATTCTGAGTAATTCCGGTTGGAACACCGCCCCACTTTCTCGCTCTTTTCCAAAGTTCCTTTAAGAACTGAGCAGATGTTTCGTCAGTAAAAAGTAAGTATATTTCATCTATGTAAAGCCATGTTCTTCTTCCTTTTTTTCTGTTCGCAATCAAGCGGTTCCAAATTGAATCAAGAACAATAAGCATTGCTAAGGTTTTCATGTTGGCACCAATGTCCTTAATGTCATAGACAACAAATCGTCCATTGTTATCAACGTTTGTTTTGTAAGCAAAAATATTTTGACTTCCTCGTGTATATAACTCAAAAGAAGTTGCGATATATTTCGCCTCTCTCTCCGGCTGCGCTTCAAGAGCCTTTTGGAAATCTAAAAGCGTAGGAATCTTATCCGGATCGTAACCGGATCTTATAAAATCCTTGTAAACCATACGGCAACATCTATCTACTATAGATTTTTCCGAGGCTTCAAGACCACTTCTACCACCTATAACGGTGTTGCAAACTGATAACATAAAATCTGATTTTAACGTAATTGGATCATCTTCATCAGCATAGTCAGCGTCCATATCTAAAGGATTGATATGATATTTTGAACCAACAGCGATTTTAACGACTTTACCACCAAGTAAAGTAGCCATCTCGCCATATTCTCTTTCCGGATCAAGAACAATTACATCATCATCTGTGTTCAAAAGAACATTGAGCATTTCCCTTTTTGCAGAGAATGATTTACCGGAACCAGGAGTACCCAGGATAAAACCGTTACTATTTTTTTGCTTTCTTCTGTCAAACAAAAGCAAGTTTCTTGAGACTGCGTTTAATCCATAATACATACCATTTTTCTGAGATAGTTCCTGAGACAAATACGGCATAAACACCGCTGTGCTTTCAGTTGTTAAAACCCTCTTGACTGACAGCATATTATACGCAAGCGGAAGAGCGGAAGTCAATCCATTCTCCTGTTGATAATTCAGTTTTTTGATGTTGCATACAAACTTTCTTGCTGTTCCTTGTAACAGTTCCGTATCACGGTTTAACGCCTCTAAATCATCTGCAAAGTGAACCAGCACGAAAGAAACATAAAACATCTTCTGGTTTTTTGATGTCAAATCAGTCAATAACTCGTTTGCTTCTTCTGCAACATTTTTCAATTCAGGAGAAATCAAATCAACAGAATATCCAGCCTTTGCAGCCCTCTTCTGTCTATCAATTAAGTTTGAGTTGATATTAACTATATTGTTTTTTATCATCTTTATCGCTTTTTGCTGCTGCACTGGCTCATAATTAATAGTTGTCAGCATATTGAAAGACGTATTTGTTAATTCTGCAAGAATACTATCACCCAGAAAAGACGGAAGATCTGTAAGATACAACGCCCTGGCGTACTTATCACCGACAACCATATAATCTTTTTTAAACTCTAAACTTTGAGCGCCAATACAGTCTTTTGAGGTTAAACCTTGTTTCTGCATTTCTTTAAACGAAAAGCCGCTTATATCAGTTCCAAAGCGTTTAACCTTTTCGTTAAAAGTTCCCTCTGTCCCGAGGTTATATATATCATGAAGAATCTCTAATCGTTCAATAGTTGTTAAGTCTCTCGCATTGGAAGAACCAATACGCTTAACATTCTGCGCGATTTCTCCATCAAGCCGAGCAAAAATAACAATAGCGTCATCTACATTATCAGCCTCAACCGAAACAGTAAGATATTTCTCTCTTACCATATTGTTTCTGCCCTCAGACATCTTCTTAAGCAGCATATCGTTATATTCTCGTCTCAACTCGTCAAATTTATCTCCCTTTTCATCAATAAGAGTATTCTTTATGAAATGCTCTTGATTAATGTTCTTGTTGTTTATAGTAATTTGAAATTTCACAGAAGCGTCAAAACTATTGAGAAGTTCACCGTACCGGATAAACATTTCTTCTTGTTCTGTTTCCTGCGCTATCTGATAGTTTATATCATCAAGAAAATAAGACTTCGTAAAAACCCCTGGCGTTGTTTCAATTATGCCATCATTGGGATAAACAGCGAAATACGGAATACTATCTTGAACAGTTTTCGGTATTTTCATTGTATTACGTTTTTTCCCAGAGCCTTTTTTTCCCGACTTTTTTTCACTCTTATTTGATTTAAACATAGACATCAACAAACACCACCTTATTTAAAAGCCTTTTTGCTTTTCTTATATTTCTTTTTGCTTTTCTTTGTATGAGGATTATTCTTGTTTTCTTCGTTTGTTGCTATTGTTTCAAAAATCTCATATCCGTTTTTGATTTGATATTTACGTCTTGTCGGCGCTAAAAATAATGTTAAGAAGACGTTTTTAAAAAATTTCTCAAACGGCATACCATACGGCTTATACCAGCCCATCAGCACTGCAGGAACCGCAACGACAAAACAAGCAGCAGACGCAATATTGACATCTGATATAGGTTTCAGAACATTGTAGACCAAAACACAGAGACCAGCAGCAACGGCTGCACAGATTGTTTGCCGTGTGCTGAATGGCCCGATTAATTTTGCTTCATACTTTGAAATATCTTTTGGTATCTTAATTTCAATCATCACATAACCCCCTTAATTTGCTCCAACCATTTCTTTGGCAAAGCCAAGACTTCGGACAATTAAAGCCAGTGCCGCAAATCCTGTTGTCAAATAGGCAATTACGAAATCAAAGAAGTTTCCTGTTTCATCAGCCGTCAATAAATCGCCTGAAATGGTTGTAAACACATAGGCTATCACGAAAATAACAACACCTTGCAGACAGACGGCAAGAAAACTTTTCAGGTATCTGTAACCAGTAGAATTTAAACCGCCATGAATAATATCAGACATAGCAATAGGAGCCAAAGACGCTCTTGCCATTATTTCAATTAATCTTGAATAGCAGATAAACTTAACTACGATCTGAATAATTAAAGTGCATAACCACGGAATAAACAGTTTCAATAGGAATGGTATACACTCGAAGAAGCCCCACCCATTCGTCTCTTCAGCAGCCAAAGCCTTAACGTGATCTGCTAAATCCGTTACTGCTGAATTTATAGATTGCGAGGCTACAAGTGAGGCGACCAATTGCGCTCCTAAATTCATCATTAATTTTATTAATGTTAATCCATTATCCATTATCATTTTGGCTACAAACAATTTGATAAGTAAACGGAAAAACTGTTCTACCGAAAAACCCTCAATAGAAGATTTTTCAATAACTGCACAAAGGAAGTAAATCACCATTAACGAATATCCGATCGGCAGAATATAGTTTGAATAAACTAAAGAAATGAAGTTCCATGCCGTAGAAAATTCAGTAGGTGATTTTGTCAGAATGTCAGCAACATTTTGGAAGAAGCCGCCCTGAAATATTTCATCAATCATTGCCTTGAGCATACCTTCCATAGGCAAATCAACTCCTTTCAAAAGATAAGACGAGATTTATTAATCTCGCCTTATCCATTTTTTAAATTGCAAGACCGATCGCTTGCAGAACTGACTTCATACCGATAAGAACCAGAGCGATACCAACCATCATAGCGGCTCTTGACTTACTGTCTCCGTCCTCATTTTTGAAAGCAAGAACAAGTTGAATAACCGCCCAAACGAGCAGCAACACACCAACATAACGGACTATGTTAAGAACTTGTCCTATTATGTTTTTCATGGTTGTATCTGCGTTTAATCCGTCACCAAGAGCGGCATAGGCTGTCGAGGTTGAAAGTGCTACTGTGCCGAGACCAACAGTAATAGCGTTTCTTGCTTTTTTAACTTTTTCTTTGGATTTGGATAAAAAATTTGATATTTTACTCATTAAAAAAACTCCTTTCAAAAATAAAAATAGGTATAAGAGGGCGCAATTACTCTCTTATACCTTTACTTAATAATCAATCACTTCGATCAACTACAGAATAATTATACCGTATTTTTGCACAGAAAATCAAACGAACTACACAAAACTACAAATTTTTTTAATATTCCAGATCATCTATAAATTCTTCTTCGCTAACGTCAAATTCGTCTTCCATTGTTGTTTGTGCTTCTGTCTTACTTTCCTCTGTTTGAACTTTATCATCAGCCGGATCCGCTTCTTCCTCAGACTTTGCTTGTGATTCATTCTCAACTATTTCTTCCTTTTCTAAATCCAAAAAGGTTGATTCGTACTCTTCTTCCTCTTCTGCAAATTCATCATAAACGGGCTTACAATTCTTTGCTTCTTCTATTGTTTTTTCTGTTATAACCTCTTGTTTCAAGAGTTCCTTTCCATTATCAGATTCACTTTTAACCGCTTTTCTTTCAGGAACGGCTTCTTTTTTACCTGTTTGATGTTTTAACATTGACTCTTCAATTAATGACGCTGCGTCTACTATTTCCAATAATTCCTTATCATTTTCCTTTGTCATATCCGGTAAACCGTCTGTTGTATTGAATTTATCATAGTAATCATACATATTGGCAGAATCAGCGTCCTCAGTGTATTTATAATTTGGGTGTGTCTCGTACTTGAATTTCTCAGTGAAGAAAGGCTTTATTCCACGGATAAAGACAATACAGTTTTTGTTGTCCATGATTCCTATTTCATCAGGTGTCATTAACTCTCTGCCTGTTGTCTGATAGTTCATAGAAGAACTTCCACTTTTTCCTCTTGAGCGTCCGGTGCTTCTTGTTGTTATTGTTTCTTTTCCTAATTTTTTGCTTATGTATTCAAGAGTAGTCTGCTCTTGTCCACCGAGGAAAACAAACGTATCACAGTTACCGGTAATACTTTCCCAACTGTCCTTATACATTGTCTTTAACTGCGCTAAGTTCTGGATAATAATAGTACAGGAGATTCCTCTTGAACGCATTGTTGCCAACTTCTTTTCAAAATCAGGTATTTCTCCGATATTTGCAAATTCGTCCAACATAAAGCGAACATCATAATCAAGGCAATGCCTTTTAACTTCATTGTCTGCGTGATAATACAAACACTCGAATAACTGAGAATACATTATAGCCACAAGGAAATTAAATGTATCATCACTGTCAGGAATAACAACAAACAGAGCGGTTTTCTTATCTCCGATCTCTTTCATATTGAGATTATCCTCTGTTGTTAAATCTATTATTGATTGCATATTAAACGCTGTCAGTCGCACAGCAGCAGAGATAAGAATACTTTTCAAAGTTTTTCCAGCACCCATCTTAAAGATGTCATACTGTCTTACTGCAATATGTCCTGGATCTCGTTCTCTGAGATTTTCAAACATAATATCCAATGTACTCTGGTAATCTTCCTGATCCTCTTTAACCTCTGCTAATCGCAATAGATTCATAACATTTGCGAAGGTTTGATCTTCAAGGTTGCACTCATGATACAGATAAAAACAAATCGCTTGTAGCAAAGCCGTTTCCGATTTCTCCCAAAACGGATCGCCGCCTGAAGAACCTTTTTTGTTTGTGTTCTTTATAAGTGTATTAACCATCATAACAACGCCATCATCATTTCTTATGTACTTGAATGGATTATAACGATTTGAATGTTGAAAATCTATAAGATTAAATAACTTAACCTCATAGCCCTGTTCTTCTAAAAATTTTCCAGTTGCTTTCAATAGTTCACCCTTTGGATCTGTCACAACAAAAGAAGCGTTTGCTTGTAAAAGATTTGGTTTAACCTCAAATCTGGATTTACCTGTACCTGATCCACCAACAATAAGAATGTTGTTATTTCTCATTGTTTCTCTACCGTTCATAGATAAATAAATATCATTTGATAGTATCATATTTCTGTTATTCTCGGACGGAGTTTTATCAGGTTTTGGATTTCCTTTCGGATAACTATATGTTTTATTATACTTTGCAAGATCCGTATTCCACCCAGCACTACCATGCTCTTCACCGTTTCGCATTTTCTTCTTTCGCTGAGTCTCCAAATAAAAATAAAAAGCCCCAAAAGCAAACACACCAGAAATAATTAAAAACGCCTTTGGGTTGAATACTACCTCAAAAGGTGTCGTTTCCATGTGTTTCATACCAGCAGAAACAGCCTCCAACAAATTTGATTTTGTGGAGTCATATACGGCTGCTACATGGAAAGAAAAGAAAACAAGAAGAACATAAATAATAATCCCAAATACAACATAAACCTTGTAATCCGTCTTCTTTTTCTTCATAATATCACTTCCTTATCTGTTATATTCATAAGATCTCGAAGTTGTTTCTTGATAATCGCTTGATTGTATTTCCGCTTCTTTTATGTAGTATTCAAGGCTGTGTTTTTTATCTCTCCGAACCTCAATATAATCAAATTTCTGAGCATATTCGATTGAGGCTCTATTATGCTCTTCTGTCTCATGCTGATCGTTGACTACCTCATTGGCTAAAAACTCCGAATAAGATACATCAGGATTTTCCATATCGCTGCTATTCTCTAACTGATAAGAATTATCAAGAGAATATTTATTATCTCTTATTTCCCAACGCCGTCTTTCTTTTGCGTCTTCCTGCATTTTCAAGTAATCATAATCAGTCGGCAATACCGCCGTTTTCTTCTCAATAATTCGCATTTTCTCTTTGTTAGACAAAGAAAATTCGTCTGGCGTTAAAACCACTGGTTCCGCTAAACTATTGATTTTTGAAAAATATTGTTCTCGAAAATCGTGTCTATCTCTCTCGATAGAAGAAACCTCTTTATTGTATTTGTAATAAGTCATTTTTTCACTGGTAACGTGAAAATAGTTTGCTGGATTTCTGCTATCAACAATATAGATTTCTTTTTGAGCGTCCTCAAAAGGTATATTTCTCTCTTGTTTTCCTGCAAGGCGATATTCAACTTGTTCTCTAATTCTCTCCCCATATTCTGAGGTCAATGCCCAAGTCACATTACTCAACACATCAAGAGCCTTTGTTATATCTGCCTTATTAAAGATAACCCTTGCTTTATCTCCGTTTTGAACAACAGAGAAAGTAAGTTTACTTTCGGCTGCATAATGTTTAAATAACTCTAACTCCACAGGATCAAGATTATTAAACAATCTCAATTCTGATTTATCAATTTCTGCATTTCTTATCATAAGACTCGGATCAATTTCTGATACAAGTCCTCTTTCTGCTTGCATTGATATAATTGCGTTTTGAACTTTTTCAGCCTCGCTTTCAAGATAAATTATCATCTTTGTGTTGTCATTCATCAAATCATATGCCGCAAACAAAACCCCTTGTTTTTCAAGATGTTTCTTGAACAATTCATAGTCTTCATCTGCAACGGAAACCTTACCCAGAGGAACACCGCCCTCAACACCCTTTTGAAGTTGTTTAAGGCGATCAATAGAAGTCTCTCCGATTTCGCCATCTTTCCTTTTACTTGCCTCTTTGCTTGCTATTGACATCAAGACTTCCAACAATGATTTACTCAGGCTTAAAAGAGCCTTTGTTGTTGCTGAAGTTGTTTTTATTGCAATATTCTCCATTCTCTCACTAACGCCACTTGTATAATCCGGCATAAAATCATTCCTTTCTATTATTAAATAAAAAAAGTGATATTGATATAGCCGCAAGACTTACTCAACATCACTTTAAATTAATTATGACACACTTCTTCACAAAAAATCAAACCCCTCACATAATTGTGAGAGGCTTGATAAATATGGTTATTTTTTCTTTTTCTTTTTGCAAAAAATCAGTAATGTAGTTCCTATACCAAAGAGAACAATAGAAACAATTGGAATCATCAATGATTTATTCTCATAGCCGGTAATAATGAAAGTATCATTTTTATCAACATAAATATATATGACATCATCAACACTTTCAACTATGTACTCTACCGTACTTACAGGTAAATACTGTTCTCCTAAATCAGAAACATTTATTAATAACCTATCTCCGATTGAATAATTGTTTGGAGTTAAAACATATCCGTTATCATCTGTTCTCAAATCGTCACTCAACTCAATATTGTTGGTGTCGTTTATCTCTACTCTTGCCTTAACACCCAAATATGTATCTTTTTCAAGAACTACCACCGTCAATTGTCGTCCGGTTTCTTCTTGTTCTTCGTACACAAAAACAATTTCGTTGTTTTCATAATTCATAGTTATTGATTGTTCACGCACGAATGGTCTATATCCAGGAATCGTTATCGCAGTCTCGGTAACATTGGATAGATATTGAGCCTCGGCTGATTTTTGAGGTGCTATATCCTCGCCTTCCTCATTTACATATCTTACAGTATAAGGATAAGTAGCAGGAGAAGTATGCAAGAAGAACTTATACTTATTTCCGTAAATCGAGCCGAAACTACCAAACATACTTGACAAATTATCCCATACAGAAGCATCTATAGGCATTAATTCTATATCGGTTACTGTTATCCTTTCTGTTTCAGGGCTATACAATGACTTGTCCCCGATCTCAAAATACCAGTCGGATAATTCATCATAATCGTATATCTCACCGTTATGAATATTACCAAAGCCAAAACCAACATTGGTGTAATACTCATACAATAGATGATCAAATTGATAACCTCTGTCTGTTGTAAACTCTGGAAGATCTGGAAGTTGTGACATCTCTAACACTCTGATTTCAGTCGGTTCAAAAGTGCTGTGTTCATCGGGAATGAACCATACAACACAATAATCAGCGATTTGTAAATCCGTGTATTTTGTAATCTCACCTGGATTTACATAATAGTTAATCGTATATCTATTATTTGGATCTGGATTTGTTCTAAAACCTTTGAAATAGTCATAATCGTTTAAATCCGTCTTTACATAATTCCAAGTATCAGGTGTTGCTATTGTTGCAAATGATATATAGCCTTTTTTCAGTAAAAGAGGTTTTTCGGAAATAGCATTATCAAATTCAACATTAACATCGTCACTAAACGCATTTTTGAATGTTCCTTGAAACATTTCTATAACATCATCAGAACTGTTATCGAGACTATTTCTTGAAATTACACTGCCTACTTTACTAAATAGCCTAATATCATTATCCGGCAAAATAATTAAGTCTCCATAATAATTTTCATTCTTACTATTGTTAATGGCTATGGTTTCAAAACCAGAATACATATCAATAGTGTTATTCTCAAAAGCAACATCTCCTATTTTATTTGCGCTAATTCCATATCTTGCAGCCTCTATATAAACTTCAGAATCTTCAATAGTAATACTATCAATTACGCCTGAACCAACATTTGATCCTTCCGCACATATTCCGTCATACATATTTACGGCATTAATTTTTGAATCACTGATAAGAATATCACCTATATGTCCTCCTGCACCTACAGTATGATGTCCCTCATATGTATTGATAACTGCTCTTGTTGTAGAATTGTTACCATCAAAATCTATTTCTGAATTATTCAAAGTGATATTTGGTGGATTTGATGTTGCCTGTCCAAAAAGAGTAATACCACCTGTTGATTCACCTGATAACTTGGAATTGATTATTGTTATGTCACCAATATTCAACGCTGAATTTCTATTCCTGAAAGCAATAAGAGCGTCTGTATTCTCTCCTATTATCTCAGAATCAGTAATAGTAATATTTCCTACCAAAGATGATCCACCAATACTTCCCCCCGAAAGGGTAAGAGTTGTATTACTGATGTCAATATCCCCAAATGATCCACCACTACCGTAAGAATCCATATGATTCATTGATAAGTCATTATTATCTAATGATATTGAACCAACCGATCCTCTCCACCAAGCATTAACGCCTGAGATGAAGCCTGTTGAATTATTAATTTCCAAACTATCAACCGAACTATCCCAACCGGCACCAATTGAATCGCCACCAGTTGCCATGTTAAAGTCACAGTCATCAAAATACAATTTTTCAATATGACCATAGTTTTGTGCACCTATACCGTGACCATTTCCAGCAGAATAGTTTATCTCAGTTCCTATAAAAATCATATAATCTATTGAACTGTTATCATAAGATCCACAATAACTACTAAGATTAAGAATACAATCTTTAAAGATTAAATCTCCGCTTTTATCTTGGCTTGCACCAACCAAACCACGGTTGCTAATCGTTGAGTTTTCAAAATATGTTCTTCCCTCAGAATTGCATTTTTTGTTTATGATTTTATTCACATCTAAAATAGAATCCTTGACATAAATATCTCCTATATTCTGACATTCTCCTAAACTGCCTGCTATATACATATTGCTGTTAACAATATAGATGTTTCCATCAGAAGTGGCTTGTTGGTTAGGAACATAGACATTCTCGTTCACTCGAAGACTTTGTTCTTTATCATCAGCCGTTATTACACAATAACCACTATTCATAGGGGTTATTATATTTCTTGCAATATCTGAACCCTCAACATTAAGAGTAACATGGCTGCCGCTTCCTATACTGACATCTGAAGATATATTAATATTCCTAATTGTTATGTATGCCTTTATGCCGTTTGCAACGCTCAAATAGTTTGAAGTTTGGTTGTTGTACCCATAGACAAGATAAACGCCGTCTTGAGTAATATTGATTGAATTTTCTTCGATATTCCATGACTGATCGTAACCACTGTCGTTTTGAGGTTTTGTTTTATCAAGTTCTGATAATGTATCTGGAACATCAGGAAAATACAGATAGTCAAGATTAAAACGCCAGTTGGCAGAAAGTGTTATGCTATCACGATCAAGAATGTTTGAAAAATCCCATTCAACGCCATCTTCATCAAGCCAACCCAAAAACTCATAGTATTGTTTTTTGGGATCTGTTGGCTTATTGATTGGCTCATTAATGATATTGGAATAATCATACTTATCTGGCTCTCCGTTATTGTAGACATACTTAACTCTTGCTGTTTCAGGTGTATAAGTTGCAAGTTTAATTGTCATATCCACAACAGGACTATATTCATCAATGTTTTCTATACCATAAACAGTTTTTGTTACACTGTCCGTTTCAAGGATAAAACATTCTCTAAGAGTTTTATCTAACAATTTGTATTCCGGAATAATATCACTTAATTTTTGACTGCCACTAACTGTTATTGAAGATGTATCACCTGTAAAAATTGCTTTGCTTTCGTCCACAACATCAAAAGTAATATTCGTCTCTAATTGTTCATTAGAAACATGAACATTACTGTAACTTCCTCCTGAAAAATCTCTTGTTTCTCCGTTATTGTCGCCCACATAGAATTTGTTGGTTTCATTAAGAAGATTAAAAGAAGAATTATCAGGAAAAGAAAGAGCAAATGAACTGAAATTATTTATATCCGCTAAATCTAACTTTTTGAGTGATAAATTATCTCTGTCAATCAAATTAAATACCGTATTTTTATTTGCCTGAAAATTGAGGTTAAAAATATTCAAGTTCTGTCCCTCGACATTAATATTATTAATATTGTTTATGACAGTATTACTTCCTGAATATGCTTTTATTTCAGAATTTTCAATATTCAATTCTGTACCATAACTAATAGCCGCTGACGATCCCCAGACATTCATTGAACTATCTTTTGTGGTAATACTATTCTGTGACGATATGGCATATGTACCACTTGCAGTTATGTTACTGCCAAGAATATTTACGTTATTTACACGACCACCAATGCCAGCGTTATTACTACCTCTTGCATTGATTGTGCCTCCAGCAATTGTTATTAAATCAACATTATTGTCATTGCTGCCGCTTCCAATTCCTGAGCCTTGATTGTTTCCTATGGTTTCAATTTCACCGCCAGAGATATAAATTTCTCCAACTGTAGAATGTCTACCATATCCTGCGCCGCCACCTATTCCGGCACCGTTTTCATTTGCGTAAGCATAAATCTTACCACCTGTGATATAAATACCGCCTGTTACAGAAGAATAATCACCGCCACCAATACCAGCCGCACGATATGGAGAACTTTGAGCATTTATATTACCACCTGTGATCACTATATTATTAATGTTTCCACTCTGCGAAGCGCCAATGGCTGCACCCCAATTTCCGTGAGCCTCTATACTACCACCTGTGATATAAACATCACCTGGGTTGGAAATATCATGATTATTTGAGCCAATACCAGCCGCACCTTGATTTTCCCCTGTTGCAATAAGCGTATTGTTCTCTGACTCAGAAGATATTGTTAAATAACCACCCTCTGGGATAGAAATACCAGCATTACTATTGCTGTAAGAGGACAATGAATTGTTTCCATCTATATCAATTTCAACTTGTGCGTTGTTGCCAAGATAAACCGCTTGATTTGACCGTACATTAACATTTCTTAATGTGATATATGCTGTTATACCATCAGCAACCGTTATACAATTGCTTGTCTGATTTTTATATCCATAGATAAGATAAACACCGTCTTGAGTAATGTTGATTGAGTTTTCCTCGATATTCCATGACTGATCGTAACCACTGTCGTTTTGAGGTTTTGATTTATTTAACGATCTCAATGTATTTGGAAGAGAATTACTTATATTTTCATAACTTTCTTCCCAACGTCCGGTTAATGTTTTATCACAATCAATTATACTTGAAAAATCCCACTCGTTACCGTTTTCATCAAACCAGCCTAAAAATCTATGCTTAAATAGAGTAGGAGTTTCTGGCTCAATAGCAGCATTTCCTAATTCAACTGGTTGAATAAAAGAGTCATCATTGTTATTTGGATTAAATACTATATAATTCCCTGTCTTTGTTTCCTTTGATATACTAATCGTTGTACTATCTGCAAGCATAATTGAATCAGTAATTCTCAATTGATAATCCTCATAAACCGCTCCGTTAATATTATAGAAATACCTATAATCATTATTCTTCTCATAATCAGGAATACATTTAAGAACATCAATGCTGTTATTAAAAAGGAAATCTACAGGAGAATTATTCAAAACAGGATTATCGTTGTCTGAATTCACAAAGGAAAGTGTTTTTTGTAAGTTATTATTAAAAGTATTCATTCCGGATTTTACTATAAGATTTGACATTCCATTTACACTTGATACGGAAGGAAAATCACCACCTAAAATATACACCGAATTTACACGACCGCCAATACCAGAATTATACCTACTACTTGCATTGATTGTGCCTCCAGTAATTATTACTAAATCAACATTGTTGTCATTGCTTCCGCTTCCAATTCCTGCGCCACCACTGTTTCCTATGGTTTCAATTTCACCGCCAGAAATATAAATCACTCCAACTGTAGAATGTCTACCATACCCTGCGCCGCCACCTATTCCGGCACCGTTTTCATTTGCGTAAGCATAAATCTTACCACCTGTGATATAAATACCGCCTATTACTGACGAAAAATCACCGCCACCAATGCCAGCCGCACGATATGGAGAACTTTGAGCATTTATATTACCGCCTGTAATCACTATATTATTAATGTTTCCACTCTGCGAAGCGCCAATGGCTGCACCCCAATTTCCGTGAGCCTCTATACTACCACCTGTGATATAAACATCACCTGGGTTGGAAATATCATGATTATTTGAGCCAATACCAGCCGCACCCTGATTTTCTCCGGTTACTGTAAGTGTGTTGTTCTCTGACTCAGAAGATATTGTTAAATAACCACCCTCTGGGATAGAAATACCAGCATTACTATTGCTGTAAGAGGATAATGAATTGTTTCCATCTATATTAATTTCAACTTGAGAATTGTTACCAAGATAGATGGCTTGTCCAGATCTGATTTTAACGTCTCTAATTGTTATGTATGCCTTTATGTTTTCTGATGTACTAATATTATTTCCTGTTTCGTTTTTATTTCCGTAGACCAGATAAACACCATCTTGAGTAATGTTGACAGAGTTTTCTTCTATATTGAAAATCTGATCGTAATTTTCATCAGTTTCAGGTTTTTCTTTGTTTAATGCCTCTAATGTGTTCGGTACTTCTGGAATAGATACGCCTGCAACATTGCTTGTAGATTCCGTTGCAGAAACCGTTGTTATTGCAGAAGCGCATGTAGAAAAAGCCATTATACAACTCAAAACTAATGATATTGTCTTTTTTGATAGTGTTTTAATTTTTATCATACTAAAAAACTCCTTTCTAAAAAAATAAGGGTGAGAGGCTTTTTTGACTTTCTCACAATATAATTATAGCGTAGTTTTTTACAGAAGATCAATTTTTCATTACAAAACTACATATTTATCTTAATATTTTTTTCGCCTGCAAAAGAAAAAGAGGCGCACCTTGTATCAGCGCACTAAAAAAGCGAAAATTCAAAAAATTGTGCAACGCTCCATAGATTATACATCATAATAAAATGCAATTTTACATATTCAATCTTGCAAAAAATAGAGTAGATTCTTTCAAAAAATAAGAAAAATGCAACCTATCCTAACAGCAGAAGTTGGAAGCCAAAAACAGCGGTTTCAAAAAAAGAAGCCGCTTCTGCGGCTTTGGCAGTCATGTAAATAAACCTTTATGCTATTTGCGCTTTTATAATATGCAATACAAGTTTAAGATTAAGCACAAAAAACTACTTGTGTATTTATAAACAAACATTTTGGACTTCAAACATACTTTTTATTATTTTAATCCTTTAAAGTTTAATAATGTTTTACTGTAAACAATACATCTGTTAAAAATACATAGTGTTCTTTTAAAGTTCGATTTATGTAAACATATAGTTTCATTTTATCATCTATTGACTAAGAAGGTAAATGTTTCAATGTGCTCTTAATACATTAATTTTTCATATAACTTTCCCTATATAGAACTCATAAGAAGAGAAGAGCAAACCCCAGAGCAAAACCCTTAAAAGCCCCCTGTTTAAGCCATTTTTTTGAAAAAAACCAAAAAAAATTAGTCTACGGTACGTCGCCTTTAAGTCTACGATACATAGACTAATTTTGTCATTTTGACAAAGTTAGTCTACAATACGTCGCCTTTCTCCCTGTTTTAAGGATATAATTATTCATTATTTTTAGAATAAGTTTTTTGTCACTGATATATCCTTACAGTCTATGATCTGTCGCTTAATTTTGTCATTTTTTGTAGATTAACTTGACAGCCTCAAATCCATATAGATATAATTTGTTTGAGATAATTATTTTGAAAGGAGACACAGTTTTATGGAACTACGCAAAAATGAATCCGAAGTAAACACTCCACTTAAAACTACTTCTCTGGATAAGGAACCAGCATTTGTGAAATTATATGTTGAACACCTACTATATTTTAAGGAACTTAACTATACAGAAACATCTTCCGCAGACGGCTGCAGCGAAAAAGCCATGATGGTTCTTTTTGCTATTGCAGATAGATTGTCATACGCTAACCCTAATATGCCTTATGGTGGATTGACAATTGATATGACTAAAAGCATGAAAGAATGTATAGCCAAACAAACAGGCGTTAAACCAAATACAATAAAAAAATACTTGACACAATTTTCAGAAGCGGATATTTTAAGGAGAGTTGAAAGAGGAAAGTATCAAGCAAATCCTTATATTTTTGGAAGAGGCGAATGGAAAGACATCAAAGACATAATCGTTACTTATAACTATAAAAAAGGCAACTTCAACCCCTTTATAGAAACAAAATAAGGAGAGATATTATGAGTATTCTTGAAAATTACATCAAACACCTATTAAAGTTTAAAAATATAAATCCCAAGTATTCGTCATTAATGGTTGCTATTATTGATGAATATAAAAGAACAAAAGTTGATACATACAGTTTAGAATTTACAATGCTTAACGCAACCAAAAAGGTTATAGCCAATAATGCCAGTATGAGCGTTTCGAGAATCAACCATATTCTTCCTAAATTTATTAATGCCGGATTGCTCGAGAGAGTTAGTAATGGAACATATAAACTATCAAAAGTCTATTTTGATTGCAATGCGTTTGATCAGATTAAAGAAATTAAGGCAGTATATGATTATGTCACACGCCAAGTTAAAGTGAATTATATTTTGAACCAAAGCCCCCAAACATGAGGGCTTTATTTTTTTGCAAAAGAAAAGACTATACCGCACGAGCGATATAGTCTTTACATCACGCAAACTGAGAACCAATCTCGGCAGTGAGATTACCCAGCCCAATTAATGAATATTTCAAAGCAAAACTATAAAGAAATACAAATCCAACAGCAGCAGCACATACCGCCGCTAATACAAGCCATTTCCATTTTCTGTTTTCAATAGGGAGAAAATAACGTTTGTCTTTGTCTTTGGCAAAGCCCATCAATAACTCCAACACATCAAATACCCAGCCAAAACCAAATAATCCACAAGTAAGTAGATATAGAACTCCTGTTTTCTTTTTTCCATATTTAAACTTGTGAATACCAATCACACCGCCAAATGCGGTTATCCAGAATACCGCTTCAGAGTCTTCATCAGAAGCCAAAAACCACTTACTCCCTTTATGAATATAAGCATTTCCATCAACATCATACTTGATTTTCTCTTTCGTTTCCTGAATAAAATTCAGCGTATCAAAAATCTCTTGCATTTTCTGAATTTCAAAAACAATGTGTCTATCATTCATTTTTTCAAAAATATCAGATTCAATATCTTCTATCTCAATAAGCATATCATTATATGAATTGAGATAATAGTATTCCGATCCGTTCTGATGATAGATAATGACATTATACATATTTGTTTGAAGAATAGGAAGAAGCGCATATACAGAGTTTAAAACCCTGTTTTTTTCGCTCCTGTCCTTGATACTAACGGAAGAACTAAACACCAGATATAAACCTGTTTCATCAATTTTTATTCTTGAGATTTCAATAATGTTATTCCGTTTATCGTGTGCTATATAATCAGTAAACTCATAATCCATGAAACCACTTCCTTTCATTTCTATAATAAAATTATATCGTAATTGTTTGCAAAACATCAAATGCAACACAAATAAAGAAAAGCCCTTGCTTCACAACAAGGGCTTATATTATAGACTATAAATATCTCTATTAATATATTCATCTCGCATTGATTCAATCTCGTGAGCACGCATATACAGTTTTTCTGATAATTCTTGAGAAACCTCAGCACATAAAGAATCAGTATCTCTATTGTAAATACTTACCATATTAAAAGAATTTCCTTTACTGTATTCAAACGCAGAAATCTCTAATGAACTATGTAAAAAATCGTTATTTTGGATTTCATAAATCATTTTCTGAATTTTATAATCTATATCCTGAGTTTGTTCAACCTGTTTCTGCTTTGCTGCTCGAATTAATGAAAACAACTTCATATCATTCCCCCCCCTCAGTTTATATCTCCTGTTGCTCTTTTATTTCTTTGGTTGTTGATTGCTCTTGATTTGGTTGTTTTGTCTGAGACTGTTTTGCTTTTGATATTTGATGTCGTAGAGGCGGCTTTTCAATTTCCAGTTTATCCAAAGTTGCCTTTACTCCTGGATAGAATTTCTTATCGAAAAGAACATAAACATGATTTGGACTCTTTGGTGCCTTGCCAAATCTATGAGGAATCTTTTTCTGCTTTAATTCTTCATCTAATTGTTTAGCCTTTTCAGCCGGAACTTTATATGTTCCTAACCTATCAGGATCAATAGGCAAAGATTTTTCAGAATTAAGTTTTTCCTTAATTGAGTCTGTTATAGCCATTATATTCTTTTCAAAATTTTCAGACAATGGTTTTTCTTCATTTCCTTTAAGCGCATGTAACTCTACTTCTTGAGTTTCTTTATTGAGTGTAAAGTTGACGCTTTCATTCCCAACTGTAGCAATACCACTTATTGATTTTTCGTTATTCGATATGCTGCTCAATTCAATCTTATCCATTGTATTATTCTCCTTTCATTAGATTAAAAGGTGTTCAGAAGAGTAAAACTTCTGGACACCTTTCTAAATAAATTATAACGAAAAACTGCTCAAAACATCAAACCAACTACACATTACATTTGCTCAAATCAAACTCTGCCAATAGACTTCCAAATTCCTCTTCATACGTTATTTCGTCTTCATCACCATAATCAATATCGCTATCGTCAAGTAAAAAGTTTTCATAGTCGCTCATAAATAATTCCCCCTTAAATTTTATTGATCAAACAGTGAAAGGCTATCAAGCATATCCGTATAATCTTCATCAGAATATTTTCTTGATTTATCTGTTGTTACTTCTTCCTTTTTATCTTGTTTTTGTATCTCATTTGTAATTTCATTTTTTCTCTCAGAATTATCCGAGGCAACAGCAGGCTGACCGCTTTGAATGCTTACCCCCTGAAGTAACTTTTTAATTTCAGATATATCCTCGCTTATGTTCTGATTATTAATGTAAAACAAAACACATTCCGAGACAAATTGTGTTTTATCTCGCTTGTGTTTTTGTAGGATCTCAAATGCTTGTCTCTGTTTTTCATTTTCTAAAGCGAATTTGAGATTTATTCTATTCAAGGATAAGCCTCCTTTCTTTTTGTTTCTACAATAATTATATCGCAAATCTTAACAGAATATCAAAATCATCTACACAAAAGAAACTCTAAGAACGCCCAAAGGGAACCCAAGAACGCCCAAGTGTAAAAGAAACCCATAAACCAATACGCATTGTTTCAAAATTATAAGTATATAAATTCTTAATTTATAATTAGAACGCCTTAAGAACGCCCAACTTTTAAGAAGGCTGCTCTTTTAGGACGCTCTAAGGACACCCAAGCCACGAATTAATTGATTTAGAACGCCCTAAGAACGCCTAACTTTTAAAAAAACGGCTCTTTTAGGACGCTCTAAGGACACCCAAGCCACGAATTAATTGATTTAGAACGCCCTAAGAACGCCTAACTTTTAAAAAACTACATTTTTAGGACGCTTTAAGGACACCCACAGGGAATTTGACCACGATTATAGGACACCCAGAGGGAACCCAAAAGAAAACACACATCACCATGGCTCAATGATTACAATAGAAAACCCGAGGCACCCTTGTCTTTCTCATAGAGAAACCAAATAGAACCACATCTTTGTGCCTCTCCAAAAAGGAAAAGGAACCTCTACGAGAACCCTAATAATAAAAATCCATATTTAATAAAATGAAGCAAACACAACATTACTCTTGCAAAACAGAGCCATCTAAACCACATTATTCTAATGTGTAGATCACTTGATTTTGTAATTTTAAGTGCGTTATGATTATATCAAATACTATTTAGCAAGCACTGACAAAGGTTGCACCTTTATCGCTTGTTAGAGGCTTACGCCCCTAAAACCCCAGCCTCTTACAAATGCAATTCGCATGCGAATTTCTTGTAAGAGTTTCGCTTACGCTCAACGCAAAAACACAGTTTTTGCAAGGTCAGGCTACGCCTGAATTTCTTTATCAATTCATAAATCTTTACATTATTTATCTATACTGAGAGGAAGTGATTTTATGGTAAACGGTTGTCACAGAAAAGTTATATTTATTACTGATGAAGACGAAAAGCACATACAACAACGAGCGGATAAAGCAGAAGTCAGTTTTTCAAAATATATAGTTGACTGTGCTACTCATGGGGACAGTCTTATGGATAAAAAAATCATAATTCAATACGAGGATTTAGATAGTCACACACGAGAGATCGCTGAATTAAGGAAATCTATCAATATGATACTCAATATAGTTTTCGCTACAAAAGAAGTTTATGAAGCAGATATAAAAACCATATTGTCACTTATGGAACGCATAGAAAAACTGGAGATTGAATTAACCGAAACAATAGAACACAAAAGAACCCAAATAAAAAAAGAAGCAAAACGATTAATAGAAAACAGATTACAAAGAGGTGATGATAGTGGCAATTTGTAAAATCCACGCAATACGCAATACTCTGAATAAATCAATAGATTATATAAAAAATGATAAGAAGACAGATGTTTCAGAAGTTGACAGATCTTTCAATGATTCTCTTCACTATATAGAAAATCCAAATAAAACGAACAACTCAATACTTATTACTGGATTGCATTGTAATCCAAACACGGCAGCCGCAGAAATGAATAGAACACAACGTAAATGGGAAGAATCCAGAGGCAAAAAAAGTAACAACATTGCGTATCACTTAATACAGTCTTTCGATCCGAAAGATAATGTGGATTATAAAACGGCGCATGAGATAGGAGTAAAGACCGCTCAAAGTTTAGGTGGGAAATATCAGACTGTAGTAGCAACACATATAGACAGACACCATATCCATAATCATATAATCTTTTGTGCATGGGATATGGAAACAGGGAAAAAATATAGAGACAATAAAGAAACATACAAAGGTCTCCGAAACCTTAACGATAACCTTAGTAAAGAATATGGTTTATCAATTATTGAAGAACCAGAGGATAAAGGCAAAACCTATAAAGAATGGCAAGAGACCAAACAAGGTTCCAGTTGGAAATCAACCACTCAGAACGATATATCCAAAGTTATGAAATTAACTGATAACTGGAAAGACTTTATACGCATTATGGAAAGTATGGGATATACCATCAAAGAGACTGAATCCTTTGTTACATACAAAGCAGCCGGAGCCAAACGAGGCGTTAGAGATAAGACGCTGGGAGAGTCGTTTACCAAAGAAGCAATTACTTCTTACTGGAACACTCAGCGTCAGGAACCTGAACCGTCTTCAAAACCACCGACGATTCCTGCACCATCAGAGGTAATGAAAGCAAAGGAAAAGATCAGACAAGAGGAAGATGATAAAACTTACTTCTATAATCCAAAATGGATAAGCAGTAAAACGAAGAACCCGTATAAAGTATTAAGGAATGGAGAGGACGGACACAAGAGAAGCATTATTGAACTCATTGCATATTTGGCAATGGTGATTATCAAGGGCGAAGAAGAAACTCGCAAAGAAAAAATCAAAGAACCGTTACCGCCAATGAACAGCAGTGCAAAGAAAAATCAATCCTTTTCTGATGAACCAAGACTACAAACCTTTGCTCCGGCTCAAGCGGTATATGCAAAGCAAAACTGGAAACTTCAAAATATGCTTGATACAATCAAGGTTGCCAGAGAAGAAAATATAGAAAACATTTCTGAAGTTGAAGAAAATGTTGCAAGGGCTGGACGAAAGTATGGCGGTATTAAAAGGCAACTTGAAAAAAATCAGGCTACATATAATAAAATGATTAATATTTGTAATGCGATAGAAAGACTGGAAGAAGTAGAAAGTATTGCATTATCAATTAAAGCATTGCCCCAGGGCGAAAAAAAAGAAGCCGCTATTAAGGCTCATTCTGAAGAAATTTCAGAATACAGAAAATACAGCGCATTGTTGCACAGAAGCAACATTCATAACAAGTCTGATCGAGAAAGTTTTAAGGAACGGTTTACGAGCATTGAGGAAAAAATAGCGGAAACCACCGAACGATTAGAGGGTGCCAAAGAGGAATACAGAAAACTCAAGAAACTTCAATATAATTTGGATTTAGCGAGATACGATAGTTTTTGTTACGGCTATAATTACAATTATGAGAAAGCCTTGCATGACGAGGATAAAAAAAGAGACGAGCCGCAGCAGCCAACAGAAAAATCAGCCAAACAAACCAAAGAAGATTACGATAGATAAATAGAGAATCCTTGTCAAAAGGCAAGGATTCTTCTTGTGTAGTTGATTTGATTTTGTGTTAGAAAATGCGGCATAATTTATATAGGGCTTTGCCCTAAAATACATTACAAGGTAGGTGATTTCTATGAGCGAGAATAACAATAACCCTTTTGATGATAATGTGCAAAGATCAAATGAACCGGACTTACAATTATCTATGTTGGGAGAGAAAAAAGAAGACAATATTACAGACACCCCTGAAGAAATAGATAACGAAACAGAGGATAGTGATTTCTTTTATGACCTGTGGGATCAAGTCTTAGCAGATGAAGAAGAAAAAGCAGAAAAAGAGCAGGAGAAAAAAGAACTTAGAGATAAGCGTAGAAAGCGTCATAAGGCTGAACAAAAGCGCAAAAATCGAAATAAAAAACAAGAACCAAGTATTATGAATAAAACTCAACTATCGGAAAACGATTATGTTGAATACGATAAATCGGAGCGCAATTCTGAGATACCCAAACAACAATACAATTCTTCTCATGAAGAGCATATTGTAGAGCCGTCAGTGAAGAGCAATCAAAAAATATCTGGATCCGGCGCATTAGAAACAGGTGCAGTTGCTTTAAGTAGCCCGACAAATAGTCACGGCCAAGAAAGCAACTTCAAAAACAATTCTTTAAATTCTGATGAACCAGACCGGACAATTGCACAATCACGAAGAGACGATTTTTACAAGAGAGAGTTTGAGGCTGCTGAAGAGCAACATCAACAAGACATACGAGATTTTAAACAAGGGCTTATTGATGAACACAATCGCAAACAGGAAATATATAAGAATAAAGAGAGTATCGGAAGTCATGGAATAGATTTCTCTGAAAAGCAATTTGATGAAAACTATGATATACCGGCTTCTCATGAAGAATCAAATTACCGTGAGGAACGGCAAGAGGATCTATCTCATTCTACCGGAGAACAACAAGGTAGTAGATATACAAGACCAGAACCACGGCAGTATAAAGAAAACCCAACGCCGAGCAAGGATTTCAAACATTTTCCAACAAATGAAAATAATACTTCTGAGACTCATTATGAACCAAAACATAACAGTCAAACGGCAAAATTTGACGCTGAAAAACATACTCACCAAGAGAGACATCAGGAAAACAAACCGTCTGATGAATACATTAAACAGACAGAGAGTTATCGTAAGACCAGAATATCTGAAGAATATCATACCCCATATAAAGAGCATGGAATTAACGAACCGAACAAACGAACTATTCAAGAGCCATCTGACTCAATCAACTCGCAAGGAAGAAGTAATGTTATAAAAAGTAATGTTTCACCCAAGAGATACACACGCAACCAGGGAGAAAACAAAAGTAATATTTCTTCTCAAAAATCTGTACCGTTTAATCCTGCAGCAAATAATTCATCTTATACGCCTCACACAACAACGCAAACCAACGTGAACCAACGTAGACCAACGTCTTCCTACAATGAAAAACAACAGATAAATGAGAAAACATCAAGCCCCAAAAACCGTAAACAAAGAAATACAGAAAACACTCAGTATACAGAAAAGCGTATATATAATGAAAAAAGCACAACTCGTAGTAATAGTCTATCAAATGCAAGCACTAAACCAAGCAACAATAAACAAGGCTATTCTACTTTTTCCAACGAAAAGCAACGAGACAAAAAACTTGAAAATAAAAACGCAAGTACACTTTCATCAGTTCATACATCTTCCAGAAGAGCAGAGATATATAAAAATCAAACTGTAAATGGTTATACAGGAAGAACAGGAAACAAGACAGCACCGACTCGCACAACCTCTTTTAATAAAAACTCTGACAACAAACAGAGTTTTTCAAGTCAAAGCCGTCAACAAGGAAAACAATATATCAATCCGAATAATAGAAAAACCTCTGATAAATATAAGCAAAACTTTGTTGAAAATAAAAGCAGTATTAAGACTTCCGTATCTGGCACGACTGGAAGAAGTACCAAGATAATAGGATTAAACAAAAGTAATACATACACAAACTCATATATACGAAGAGGCGCACAGTTTTTAGGTGGAACTGTAGCCTCAGTAGGAGAAGTAGCAACAAGAACGGCTACAAAGGTTCAAAACAAAGTATTTGTCAATCAAACCGTTAAAGCCGCAAGGCAACTTGATAAAGATTCTATTCTTGTAAACGGAAAGCCTCTTAAAAACGCATATATGAAAAAAACAGATATGTATTATCAAGGGAATAATTCAATCAGAGAGTTTCGAGGCAACCGTATATTAAATACCGATAAAAACCGTCCACTCAACTTAAGAAAACAACAGTTCAATCAAAGACCGTATAATCGAAAAACATTATCTCGAAACGCTGTTGATAGAAAAGAGTTTAGACGGCAAGTAAAAGAAATCCATCAAGAAAGACTTAATAAGAAATTTTCCAATGAGATAACTGTAAATAACAGACACATTAACAAACTATCTGAAAAAACCATCATTCAAAAACACGCTGATCGAATGGGGATCGCCCTGAGAAGATCCGGACGGACATTATTTTCAACTGTAAAAAATCAATTTGTCGGAGAAATCTCAAGCGGAGACTATAAAGGCGCTTATTATGCAAGGCAAACCAAAAATGTTTTCAGGGAGGTTAAAGATGGTATTGTTATTATTAGCGGCGCACCGTTGCTTGTTTATTCGATATATGCACGAACGAGAAGAAGCGCACAGCATTTAAGAAATGCCGGAAGACACTTCAAAGGTGTAAAAAAACTTGAAATCACAAAATTCAAACCTACAAATTTAAAGCAAGTTAATAAGCGTCTCTATGAATTTGGAAAAAAAGATGTTCTTTTTAAGAGATTAAATATATTAAATAACAGAAAAGTTATTCCTATTTTAAATAGAAGAATACGGGCATTAGAAAGCATTGGTATTAATAATTTATCTGCAAAACAACTTGCGGAGTATAAAAACTTATTGAAATACAGGAGCACCCGAAGAATAGGTAAAAGAATACAAAAACGAAAAGGTGCAAAAGGGAACATCTCTCAATCACTCTTGTATAGAGCAACAGGCTTACTATCACAAGGAGACGCAGGACTTCAAGGCATAGCCAAAGGAATACAAATCGTATCTAACAGATATGTTAGAGGTGTTGTAAAGAACGCTGCAAAACTCACAAAGACAACCGGAAAAATCACTTTCAAGGGAATAAAATTTGCAGGAAAAGGAGCATATAAAGTTATTGTTCCAAAGGCTACCAGAGCAAAGATCAATACAACAGTTTATAAGGGCAAAAAAGCAGTTACGAAAAAGATTTTACATTCAAAACCTGTTCAAAAAGTTAGAAGAGGAATTAATGGCGGTATTTATAACTTTGCAAAACGAGGCGTTAGCAACATAACGCCAAAACCAATTAAAACAGCCGCAAAAAGAGTTATCGGAGCAAATAAAAAAGCAACAAGTACAGTAAAAACCGCCAAAAAAGGTATTAAAAAAATAAAGAAAAAAGTTACAAGTAAAGTTAAGAGTAGCATGGCAGGAAAGGCATACAGAACCGTAAAAAAAGCCGTAGACACAATGAAAACCGCATTTGGAGCCTTTTTCAAGAAGTTGCTTCTTTATGCTGGTGGAGTTTTAGCGGTATTACTCATTATCGCTATGATAATCAATGTTTTTGCAGCGTGCATGAGTGCTTTTGCTGGCGGCAAAGAAAACTTACAGGGATATATCGACCACATAAACAATAAGCAGTCAAGTTTTAATCAGACTATAACCAATGCCGGTAATCAAAACGCCGCAAGCGGATCGGGCTATAAATACGATAATGTCTATACACACTACACCGCTGGTTCATCAACTGAAAACACAAGGGAAATTCTTAGTATGACTGTTGTATACTTCCATAATGATTTTCCGTGGGCAATAGATTTTATAAAGCGTAATAAAGTTCATTCCTATATGGATCAATTGTTTGACAAGAGCCATTCATACACAACATCACCATCAGCACAGTATTATTGTTCTGATGATCCGAACGCTGAAACGGATTACTGTACACATAGAAAACAACGCTCATATTATTGTAATGTTAAGTACAAAGAATCAGATAAACCAAGCCAAGAACGCCGCAATTTGTGGTATCAATACGGACAATATGGCGGTTGTAAAACCAGAACATATTATTGTACCGAACACGGACACGCTATTTATAATTCACAAGGTTGCAAGACAAAATATGATGGATCAACAATCAATTATGGTTCATATTCATTTACTCACTCTTCCAAATCTCAGATTTGGGGCTGCAACAATCAGACAAGACATGTATTAACCACATTAACATCTTCATCTCTTCCGCATAGAAATCTTACTTTTATGTGGAATAACGGAAGATGGGAGATTAAGATTGGAAACACTACACACTGGATAACCGGAACATCTTACACACCCTCAAATATTGGCAGTAATCAAATGCTCTATAAGTGGAACAATTCTCAAAATCGTTGGGAGTACGGCGAATACTGGACATGTAACGGACACCTATATTGTGATGGAAAACATACTGAAAGATATTGTGATGGAAACCATAAAGAATATTACTGCCCAGGAAATCACCAAGACTTAGATATTTACATTACCGTTAAAGGTTTTGACGATATTTTTGATGTAGATGATGAGGGCAACAAATATTCCAAAGGAAACACAAACGACTATGGTTTTGAGGGCTGGCATGAAGATGATAAGTCATGGGCAAGACATGTTTACGAACAAGAATGGAGTGACGTTTATGAGGGATTGAAAGGACTTCCTGATATTCTTGAGCATAAAACATTATCAGATTATGAAGTATATCAATATATAAATAAGTATGTCAATGTGAATTTACCTGAAAAAAGAAAGAGCATAATCAAACAATCGCTTCTTGCTGTTGGTAGGATCCCTTATTATGATGGCGGTAAACCTACTGCCAAAGGCATGACTGCAAACAATTTTGGTAAATCAACTGACGAAGACTCAAGCGGAAGGACTCGCAAAGGGCTTGATATGGCTGGATTTGTGCAATGGGCTTACTGGACTGGAACTAACAACAAGTTAGGTAATGGCTCAGTTAGCGATATTATTAACAACACAAAAAGCATTACGGCAAATCAATTAAAACCTGGCGATATAGGACTTTGGAAAACAGATTCTTCAAGCAATAACTACATTGGAATTTACTTAGGCAAAGACAATAACAATAATCGCTTATGGATAATGGCAGATCCATCAGACGAAAATAACACAGTGGTTATCAAGAACTCACCGCTACTTAAAAATTTCAGAACACTTAAATAGGGAGTTGATTATATGAAAAAAATTTTTTCAATACTCTTATCTTTTACAATCTTGATAAGCGTATTTTGTGTACCTGTATATGCTGATGAAATTAAGATTGAAGCAAAAGAACAACCGAAGACAGGCTGGATAGCAGCGAAAGCAACTGTTCCTCAAAAATTTGTGTATGATGTGTATGTAACTGTAGTTGATGAAAATGGAAAAGACTACACTTTACAACTATATGATACAAATGGATATGAGGCTCGATTGGAAGTTCCTGTTGGAAAATATGAAATCTTAAACGCAGGAGTTAAAGACGATTACATAGCGACGTTTGCTGTAGATTTTAAAAATGAAAAGCCGTTTGATGTTGCTGCAAATACATCAGCAGCATTAATTGAGTTTACCGTTTATTCAACTGAAGAAGCCCCCACCACCTCTCCGGTCAAAGAGACAACAGAAAAAACAACAATTACTTCTGATACTCATGATAAAGATGATGATAATGACAGCGCTCTCGATAAGCCTGATGAAACCGAAAAGAAACCAGAAAAAGGTAATCTTCTCAGTGATGAAGAACGTTCAACTCTTATTACTTCAAGTATTGGTTTTGTCTTCGTTATGATTATATGTATTGCTGGAATATATATCTATAAACATAAAGATGAAATCAAGAAAAAACGCAAATAAGAGAGTTGTAAACCTGAGTTAAGGAAATCATATAAACTTTTTTAGTTATTCATTTGACATTTGAAGAAAGGATAAAGTATAATTAATATGTTCAGTAATGAACAAATGTTACTTCCTTATTTTCAAAATAATCTCAATAGATAAGCCGCCTGATAAGAGACGGCTTATTTTTTTACTGAATTATGTGTTTTTGGTGTATTATATAAATGTAGTTGAAATCGCACATCAGTATATGGTATACTTAATTTAGCAGAGGAAAGCCCCTTTGTTACAATATCCTTCTTTTTATTTTATGAACCGCCTAATCAATCAGGCGGTTTTTTTATGTTATAATATATGTGTTCTGTTTATCAGGACAAATAATCAATCCCCTCTCTATAAATACCGATTTTTTAATCGGTATTTTCTTTTGTGTAGTTTTTTGTAGTTTATTTTACTTTTCACGGTCATAAGAGATATAATTATATTGTAAGGAAAGAAAACAACTTACGTTATTGAGATTAAATAAAGAATAAATATAGATTAAGGGAGTTGATTATATGAAAAAATTAATAGTATCATTGTTTTCGATATTAATACTTTGTGGAGCAGCCACCAGCATTACAGGAACTTTATCAACGGTATTCGACAATTTCAATTGTGCTTTTGAAAAGACTATTGAAACAGGAGATTCAAGTTACTTTGAAAAGTTTGGATCAGAAACAGAATCCAAATTAGGAAAAGTAGTAAATAATCTTCCGTTTATGGGAACGATTAAAAAAATGCTGTCCAAAAGCGGTGTAGATCAGAAATACATCAATGGACTTGACAAATTAAATATGAATTGAAATTATTTTGAGAAATTGAGAATTATTTGAATTAAGGGAGTTGATTATATGAAAAAATTAGTAGTTGCAACAACTGTATCATCATTACTATGTGCAGTTCTTATGTGTGTTGTAAGTATCTTCTCAACGTTCTTCGATAACTTTTCTTATGCTTTTGAAAAGACTATTGAAACAGGTGATCCATCTTACCTTCAAAACTTGGGCACTGAAACAGAAGCAGACATAAAAACATCTGTCAATAGTCTTCCGTCTATGGGAACCATTAAAAAATCCCTATCCAATCAGGGCGTAGACGAGAAATATCTTAATGAAGTTAATGGACAAAAGGATTTCGTAAATATCAGGAAACCAGATATGGACGTAATAAACATGATTACTGATGAACTCGGAATAAACCGGATTCCAAAAGAAACGATAGACAAAATATATAATGAAAAAATACTTACAGACAAACAATACTCTTCTATTGCAGAAGATGTAGAATTAAACGCACTGGAAGAAGCAGTAATTAATAAGGTTGAGAATATTGACAAAGAAGATATTAAAAATGCTTATGATAAGATTCAAGAAAAAATAAAGAAAAATGAACAAGGATCTGTTATGGAATCCGTTTTTTAGTTCATTTTGATTTTGTGTTTGACAAATTACCAAGAATTACGGCATAATTTATATAGTTAAAAGTCTCAGGAATGGTTGTCTACCACCTGAGACTTTTTTAAATTACATAGAGAGGATATGATTATATGATTAAAAAATTGAGATTAATTAAAAAAGTAACAGGAAAGATATTATCAGGACTTATATTAGCACTTCTAATATATGCAATCTTTTCTACATTTATGGCAGCAAAAACAGGTCAGCCAGCGTCTTTCTTTGGATATAGACCTGTTCTTATCTTATCCGGATCAATGGAGCCAGAGATAAAAACAAACGGTATAGTAATTACTCACGAAGTTAAATCCCTTGATAACATAGAAAAAGGGGACGTAATTACATTTACAGTTCCAGAGGAAGACAATATGCTCGTTACCCACAGAATTATAGACATAACAAAAGACGGTATAATCACTACCAAAGGTGACAACAATAGGGTAGCGGATTTATACCCTACAACAATCAATGAAGTGCAGTCAAAAGTAGTATTAATCTTTAATCAGACAGCATGGATAGTTGACACATGGAACAGTGGAAACTCGGGCAAAGTTACACTGATAACCTTTACTATTGCTGCTATTATAGTCTTAATACTTGTATTGATATATCTTCATGAAATTGCCGAGAAAGTTATTCAAAAACTTGAAGCAAGAGAGGCTTCAACAATAAATAATATGCAACAAGATACTTAGATATAACACGCACAAAAGCAGATTCCATTTATTCAATGGGATCTGCTTTTGTGATAGATTTCCTATACTATATATAATAGGAATATTGCTAAACTATAAAAAGTATGATAATATAAGGTAAAATCAGAATAAGTAAAAGTTTACTCTTGTGACGGACGAGGATTCGCTTGACTGGAAGGACCCGAGCCCTGAACAAATGACAAAAACCGTGCTCGACAAGGTGCAGGACGGCTCCATCGTCCTCATGCACAACGGCGCAAAAAATACCCCTGCCGCGCTGCCCGGTA
>Ga0256407_10001085_pt1 | contig 60402 bp, 52 predicted proteins | sample RumenRJG_04DNA_FD_193489 | JGI IMG/M metagenome (GOLD analysis project Ga0256407, IMG submission 193489) | Bovine rumen microbial communities from Lethbridge, Alberta, Canada - RJG_04 | ecosystem: Host-associated > Mammals > Digestive system > Stomach > Rumen | place: Canada: Alberta... | reverse complement strand
ATGGATTATAACAAACCCAAAGTATTAATACTGTATAATAGAATATTCCATTATAGGGTACCTGTGTGGAATGAACTCGCAAAATTTTGTGATTTGACCGTAACCTATAGTGAAGGCGACGGTAAGGTTCCGGAGGAAATGGATGTGATGTTTAGGATCGAATATCTTCCTGCGAGAATCTTCAAGGGGTTTGTGCTTCAGAAAGCAAACATACGAAAACTATGTCGGCAGTATGATGCTGTGATTGCCTACGGAAACATAGCTTGGTTGAAATACAGCACGTTGCCTTGGTTTAATAAAACCCCAGTTATTTTTCACACAATCGGTGTATCTGCATCGTAGGGGAAAGGTTTCGATGAGCATAAGGAATGGGATAGAATAAGAAATTTTTTCTATTCTAAGGCAGATGCTCTTGCTTTCTATACTGATTATCCCATAAAAAAGTATGAAGATTTAGGCATTCCTAGGGAAAAGATGTTTGTAGCACCGAATACCGTAGCTGTTTCTCCTGTAAAACAGGCAGTAAAAAAGGACACATTATTGGTGATAGGCACTTTGTATCGTGAGAAGGGCATCCAGTCGCTGCTGGATGTGTACAGGGAGTTGCGGCCTACCTGCAACCTGCCATTGCTCAATATTATTGGCAAAGGCCCGGATTACGATATCATCAACCAGTGGATTCAGGCGAACGATATGCAGGATTTGATTGTCCTTCGTGGCACGATTTATGATATTAACGAGAAGGCAAAGTATTTCGCTCGGGCGTTGGCTTGTATTTCGCCGAAACAAGCCGGTCTTACGGTGCTCGAGAGTATGGGGTATGGCGTACCTTTCATTTCAACTAAGAATGCGATTACGGGAGTTGAGTTATTCAATGTCCATAACGGCGTGGATGGTGTAGTGATGGAATCGGAGGGCGAACTCTCATCGGTAGTGAGGGATATAGCAGAAAATCCTGATAAATATATAGCGATGGGGGAGAAAGCTAAGGAGTTTTATGACAAAAACCGAACACCCAAGCATATGGCCCAAGGTTTCTGGGAGGCAATACAGTATGTAATCAACCATAAATGAAAGATATATGTTTAAGTATATTTTGGGGCTACTGAAGAACCTGTTCAATCCGGCAGTCTCGCTCTTCACCAAGATAGACAGCGAGTCTGCGGTCAGCCGGAAGGCGAAGGTTTACGGGAAAACGCAGGTGACTAATTCCACCATCGGTGACTATTCCTATGTGGGGCGTAATTCTCGTGTCGTACACGCTGATGTGGGGAAGTTCTGCTCCATCTCCGGTGCCGTCAGGCTTGGTATGGGTACGCATACCTTAGACAAGCTTTCTACTTCTCCGATCTTTACGGAGCGTCATAACTCGACCAAGCATCAGTGGACTGACCAACAAACGGTCAATCCTTTCAAGCGGGTTACGGTCGGTAATGATGTGTGGATAGGAACCGGGGTGATGGTGATGGGAGGAGTGGCTATCGGCGATGGAGCAGTGATTGGTGCCGGTGCCATCGTAACTAAGGACGTGCCTCCATACGCAGTTGTTGCCGGTGTCCCGGCTAAGATTATTCGCTATCGCTTCACAGAAGAGCAAATACAGATTCTGGAAGAAGTGGAATGGTGGAATAAAACGGATGAAGAGTTGAGAAATAATATATCATTATTCCAAGAACCAGTAGATAAAGAGTTGACAATGAAGTTAAAAGGAACTTTCAGTGGTTGGTATTTGGTTGATTATCAGTTAGATATACAGTACTGGCATCTGCTTTATGAAAGGAGGTGCGCAGCATGAACAAGCAGAATAACGGTAAGACGATAGTATTCCTTGCAATGGCCTTGTCCCAGCCGCGTTGTATCAAAAGAGTCGCCTCGTTGAAGGAGTATGGTTTCAATTGCATCGTATATGGATATGATCGGGGCAAGTATGACGTGAATAGCTATCCCAGTGATGTCACTGTTGTCAACTTGAGCCAGTTGAAAGATAATGAATACTTCGGGAAAGGAATTAAAATCTTCAAAGACCTGTTGAAGGTGCGAAGGGAGCGTCGTTCTACCAACACGGTATTCTATGCTTTCGGGCTGTTTTATGCCTTTTATCTTCGATTATTGGGTGAACGATACATTTATGAAATTTCAGATATTCTGTACGCATACCCTAAGTTCAAACGAATATTGGGGATATTGAAGACCATTGATAAAAGGATTATACGAGATTCGGTAGCAACGGTGATGACCTCTGGCGGCTTTTATTCCTTTTTCGGGTTGGAATTACCAAAGGTGTTTGTCATTCCCAATAGAGTGAGTCCTTCACTAACACGAATGCCATTTAAAGCAAACAAAGAAACGAATAATAAGTTAGCATTTGGTTTTGTGGGCTCTCTGAGATATCAGACAATATTGGACTTTGCTCGAGTAGTAGGTGAGAGTTTTCCCCAGCATGAATTCCATTTTTGGGGTGGACTAAAGGACGGACCTATGAAAACTGCTGTAGATGGTTTGGTGAATCAATTTGAAAATGTCTTTTATCACGGAGCATTCCGAAGCCCTGAGGATTTGCCCGAAGTATATGACACTTTTGATATCACGGTTTCGTGCTATCAGGTATCATCGCTGAATGAAAGAATAGCAGAACCAAACAAACTGTATGAGTCAATGTTCTTCAATAAGCCAATCGTAGTGTCGGATGGTATATACTTGTCGGATAGGGTAAGAGAGATGGACTGTGGCTATTGCATTGACGCAAGTGGTAAAGCATCAATCAAAAGATTTGTCAACTCACTTAATGTCGAAGCGGTTAGGGATCTTTCCCGGCGCATAAGTCTTATTGACGAAAAGTTGATTGTAAGCAACCAAAATGATCTGAACGAATATATCAAAGCATTTTTTAACGGAGTGTTGACAATAGAACGTTGACGCACATAGATTCTAATCTGTTGAAAGCCCATTTTCTGTATTTATGATGAATTTGATTATAATATGAGTAAGAATGTCATTTATTCTTTTTTTATATCCTTTCTTCTATCTTTGAGTGCTGCAGGTGCTGAGGAACTAGAGACTGGTGCTAACAGAAACGGTTTTTCTATCTTACCCGTCAGAGGACTGCCTAATCAGGTCTATACGTCTATTAGCAAACAACAGTCTCAAAGCGGTATGGGCAGAGTCGTTTTAGAAAAAAACATAGTGAATGGTATCAATCTCCTTACTCAATCCATGTTCAGCAAGCAGAACACCATCTATGTCATTCAATATGACTTTGACTTGAATCGGGGATATGTTAATATACCGACCGATTGCGTCTTGCAATTTGAGGGTGGTTCAATCAGCAATGGAACTATTATTGGTCAGGATTCAGAAATCCAAGCGGGTTTAGTAAAAATTTTCGGAACCGATGTGACTTTGGCAGGAAATTGGAAAAATAACGGGCATATCAGGTGGTTTGGCGCAAATCCTGGCAATAAGGATAATACAGTAGCAATACAGAGATGTCTTGATAATTTTGAAGTGGTAGAGATTGACAATGCCACATACAGAACAGATGCCCTTAACTTGACCAAATGCCGTGTATTGAAGGGCATAAAGGCTCCCAGAGGAGAAACCAGTAGCTTGTCTTTTTCCTTCGATGGTAAAGTGAAATCTGGTATAACAGTAATATATGACACCAGTTATCCCTATGTCGAGATAGAGGGGGTTAGTTTTATTCTTCGCGGTAAAACATCTATCAAGGGATCCGTTGCTATAGATCTGAGCACATCAACCAGTGAGGGGACTAAGCATTATTCAGTTCCAATTAAGTGCAACGGGTGTGTGTTTATCGACTTTGAGACGGGTATCAAATCTAATTTTAAGTCATATTACAATTACGTGGATAATTGTGTTTTCAAGAATGTTAATCAGTGTCTCAGAGATTTCTCATCCAATAATCTGATTATTACAAAAACCTATGCATCTTATTTTTCTTATTTTGCCTATGGTATTATTGGAAATGGTCCGTTCACATTAAGGGAATGCTCATTTGAATTATTCACTGGCGGGATAGTCTTTTCTAATGTGGGCGATGTTGGTGTAGTTAATTTCCTTGATAACTATGTGGAAACAGTAAAAGGAAATATATTCCAAGGTTTTTGTTCCTCTTTAGTCAGCATTGGCAATAGCATACAAGTGGACAATGATGTGGACTGTTTATATTATCCATACAATAATGTGTCTTTTATCAGCACAGGGAATCTAATTGTGAACAAAGATGGTTTTAGAGTAAATTCTGCCACGGGCAAGTACGATTTCAAGTATTACAATTATTATAATACAGGAGGCAGCAAGTTGAAGAACTTTGTTTCACAAGATGTTGTGCTCTTTAATTCGAAATTTGACAAAAAGAAGTATTCAGGGGATTTGAATCTTCCTCTAAAAGGCAATAATGTATCGGTTATGGGATATGACCCCTTTTCGGGAAATATGCATATGACAAATTTGCAATGAGTAGTAACAGTAAACGCGAGTAGTCATTAACAGAAGTATTGATGATGAAAAATATTATTATCATAAGTGCGGTATTCCCTCCAGAGCAGGTTACATCTGCGCTTCTTAATTATGACCTGGCAAAGGAGTTGTCGAAGAATTATCAGGTGACAGTTCTTAGGCCATATCCTACACGACCTATCGGGATGAAGTTTGAGTATGACGGATTGAAAGATGTGCCTTTCGAGACAATTCTGATAGATTCATATACCCATCCTAAATCTGAACTAATTGGTCGTTTCAAAGAGGCACGGGATTTCAGCAAAAAGTCTGTACAGTATCTCAAGGTGCACAAGGATGAGATTGATTTCGTGTATAATGACGGGTGGCAACTCTTTGGACTTAATATTATCGCTAAAGCGTGTGTTAAGTATTGTATCCCGTATATTGTGCCCATTCAGGACATATACCCTGAATGCTTGCTTACAAAGTCACATATCCCGGAATTTGCAAAAAAAATAATTAATTACATCCTATTGCCAATAGATAAGTACTACCAGAAACATGCTTACCGTGTACGTACTATTTCAGATGAGATGGCAGATTATCTTTCAAGTACTCGTAAGATAGACAGGAATAAGTATTTGGTGGTAAACAATTGGCAGAATGATGATGATTTTAAGAATCTGCCTGCTGCAAAGTCTTTGGATAAGATAGTATTTGAGTATGTTGGTAGTATCAATGTTCACGCAAATGTGGATTTGATGATAAAAGCATTTGCAGAGGCAAATATCCCAAATTCAGAACTCAAAATCTATGGTGGTGGCAATCAAAAAGAGAATTGCCAGCAACTTGTTAAAGATTTGGGCCTAACCAATGTTTCTTTTGGCTTTGTTTCGCGTAATGAGATACCAGCTGTACAATCTGACGCAAGCGTGTTGATTTTGGCATTGCCTTCTGGTAATGGAAATTTGTGCTTGCCTTCTAAGCTGACATCCTATCTTCTCTCTGGAAAACCTGTTCTAGCAAGCGTGGATCAGGATAGTTCAACCAAACGAATTCTTGAAGGTGAAGGTTGTGGAAAGACTGTGGTTCCGGATAATAAAGATGCTCTTATCAAAGGTTTTAAATATTTTGCAGAGATGGCGAAGGAGGAACGTGAGAAGATGGGGGAGAAGAGTCGTGAATATGCAACGACTCATCTAACAAGAGACGTTAATATTTCTTTGGTTATAGATTCGATAAAACAAAGTTTACAATAATGTCAGAACAGAAAATGCATGGTTTCCGGGCTCGTTTGGATTATCTGCTGAAACACAACGAGTTCATTAATGTTTGTTTCCGTAAGACTCTTAGTGGTGTTATGAGAGTCTGGGGTGCTTTTATCCCTATGGATGATAAGATGATTATATTCAGTGGCCATAGTAGAAAATACAACGACAGTCCTCGAACAATCTATGAATATATGATTTCTCATCCGCAATATGCAGGCTATAAATACGTGTGGGCATTAGAAGACCCAGATAATGTTGAAATACCAGGCCCTGCTATTAAGATCAAGGCTGACACATCTGAGTATTTCAAATATACGTTGAAAGCGAAATATTGGATTACCTGTGTGAATATTGAGCGTAGCCTTAAATATAAGAAGAAGAAATGTGTCTATCTCAACACATGGCATGGAACTGCATTTAACACTATTGGTAATGAGGCTGGTGGCCGTAAGGATTATGATTTTAGCCACATAACCTATTTCTGCTATGAGAGTGAATTTCAGAAGTATCATTGTATGAAAGGTTTCAATACCAGAGAAGAATCCATGATTCCCACTGGTTACCCACGTAACGATACTTTGTATTACACAACCGAAGACGAGATTAAGCATTTAAAAGAAAAATTAGGTCTTCCTTCTGACAAAAAAATCATTCTATACGCACCTACTTGGAGAGACAGCTATGATAAAGGCAAATCGTATGCTATAAAACCACCAATCAATGTAAAATATTGGGAAGAACGACTTGGCAAGGATTATATTGTTATGCTTCGAACGCATGCATATACCACAAAACTTCTTGGCGTGGAGTTTAACGAATTCATTCGCGATTTCACATCCTATCCTGCGGTTAACGATTTGTTTAAAGTGGCTGACGTGCTGATTTCTGACTATTCTTCATGTGTAACTGACTATTGTATACTTGAAAGACCTATAATTTGTTTTGCATACGATTATGAAGAGTATAAAGCAGCACGAGGATTGAATATCGATTTTGAAACGGAAATGCCGAGCGGCATAAAAAAAACAGAGCAAGAAGTAATAGACTTCTTATTGACAATGAACTATGATGAGGAGTGTAAAAAGACAAAAGCCTTGAAAGACAAATATACCTATATTGGTGGGCATGCAACGGAACTTTGCGTTGAAAAAATGTTTGGAGCCCAATAACTGACAAAAAAATGAACACAATGAAATACTATGTAAATCCTAATATTATGAATACGCCTCGCGTATTCCCAAAACAAGGTCGTGCCGAGTACCATCGTTATGATGCTAACGAAAATCCAGAGGGTTTGCCAAAAGAATTTGTTGATTCTGTTTTGAAAGAATTGACACCGGAGTATCTTGCCATGTATCCGGAACCAGAGCGTTTTATTGGAAAATATGCAGATTATCTAGGTGTTGAAAAAGAAAACGTATATTGCACCAATGGATCAGATCATGGTATTCGAGTGTTGCTCGAAACATTTGGCGAGCCAGGCAAAGAGGTTGTAACGGTATCACCCACTTTTGAGATTTATTGGGTGAGTTGCAGTCTTCTTGGGTTGAAACACAAGCCCGTGCAATACAACCCCGACTACACCATAAGTATCAATAGCATCCTTGATGCTATGACCAATGAAACTCGTGTTGTGGTTTTACTCAACCCAAATAGTCCTATTGGAAATCTATATACCGATGATGAGGTGCAACAAGTGATTGACAAAGCCAAGCAGATAGGTGCTGTTGTAGTCTTGGATGAAGCCTACCATTATTTCCACGATAAAACCTTCCTGCATTTTGCTATGGTGAATGATAACGTTGTTTTGCTGCGCACATTCAGCAAACTGATGTCGATTGCTGGTTTGCGTGTGGGAATGATAGTTGGCCACAAGGATTTGATTCATTGGGTGCGTAATTCCCGTCTGGCTTACGAAATGAATACTGTCGGCTTGTTGTTTGCCGAACGTATTTTAGAGTATCCTGAAATGATAGATGACTTGATCAAGCAGGAAAAGGAAGGCAAGGCATATTTCATGGGTGAATTGGAGAAACGGGGGTATTGGTATATGGATTGCCATGGCAACTATGTGCTTGTAAAGCCCAAACATGATGCCCATGAGGTTTCACGTCGCTTGGCCGATGAAAAGAAAACTTTGGTCCATCCCTATGGTAATGCCATGATGAAAGATATACTTCGGGTTACTGTGGGGTCCGTTAAAGCTATGGAGTTCTTTGCAGAAGTATTCTTTGAAGTTGATAATGATTAAACCATGAAAAAGGTTATTACATACGGTACATACGACCTTTTCCATCAAGGTCACTATAATCTCCTAAAACGTGCGAAAGATTTAGGTGATTATTTGATTGTTGGCGTAACTACAGATAATTTTGACCTCGAAAGGGGCAAGATGAATACCTGTAACAATGTGATGGAACGCATTGAGGCTGTAAAAGCGACAGGTCTTGCTGATCAGATTGTTATTGAAGAGTACAAAGGACAAAAAATTGATGACATTCTGAAGTATAATGTTGATATTTTTGCAATTGGCTCTGATTGGGTGGGCTATTTTGATTATTTGAAAGAGTTTTGTGAGGTTGTTTATTTGCCCAGAACAGAAGGCATATCTTCAACACAACTTAGGCAGGAACGCCCGGTTGTAAAACTTGGTGTTGTGGGGACGGGTGGCATTGCAGGCAGGTTTGTACCGGAGTGTGAAAATGTGAACAATGTTCAGGTGGTTGCATCATACAATCCTGATTTCGAAGCCAATCGTTTGTTTGCTGAAAAATTTAGTATTCCTCAAGCGGTGTACTCATTTAATGAATTACTCTCATTAAGTGACTCAGTGTATGTTGCATCACCCTATGCCACACATTATGAATACTGTAAAAAAGCTTTGTTGGCAGGAAAGAATGTCTTGTGTGAAACACCGTTTGTGTTAAAGACATCCGAAGCAGAAGAATTATATTCCATTGCCGAGAAGAATCATTTGACATTGATGGTTGCCCTTAAGACTGCCTATTGTCCTGCTTTTGGCCATCTGTTTTCTCTATTGAAATCAGGTGTAATAGGTGACATTGTAGAGATCAACACGTCTTCTACAACGCTTTTGGATGAAGGAGATTATTTGCCGCAAGGAGGCAGGTATGGAGGTAGTATGGTAGAAAATGGTTGTTTTACTATGTTGCCCATATTCAAATTTTTCGGGGTGGATTATAAAAATATAAACTTCTACTCCAAGGTACAAAACAACGTGGATATATTCACGAAAGGAGTTTTCCGTTACGAACATGCCGTTGCTTCATTCCAAGTTGGTCTCGGTGTAAAAACAGAAGGTAATTTGGTTATATCAGGGACAAAAGGCTATGTGTATGTTCCCGCACCATGGTGGAAAACTGATTATTTTGAAGTGCGCTATGAAGATCAGAATCAAAACAAGAAATATTTCTATCCATTTGTAGGCGAAGGATTACGTTACGAGATTAAAGACTTCGTTTCTGCTGTTTTGACCAAGGAATACAAGTCGTCAAAACTAACAAAAAATGAGGTTTTGTGTATGGCAAAAGCTCAGGAACAATTTGCTAAAGGTAACAACTTGTATATTTTATAGGAAAAAAATGAAAAAACTGCTATTTACTGGAGCATCTGGTTTTTTAGGTTATAATATTCGTCCTATACTTGAAAAGTCATACGATGTCCACACCATCGGTTTGACCGATGATGACGATATCAAGATCAATATGGCCAAGGAAGTACCACCAATCAATACACACTATGATGTTGTGCTTCATGCGGCAGGCAAGGCTCATGTTGTACCGAAAACAGATGCTGAAAAACAGATGTTTTATGATGTGAATTATCATGGAACAGTAAACCTGTGCAATGCATTAGAAAATGCTGGTATTCCCAAGTCACTAGTGTTTATCAGTACCGTTGCAGTTTATGGATGCGAGTATGGTGATTTGATTACCGAAGAACACCCGCTTGAAGGCACATCACCTTATGCTGACAGTAAGATTAAGGCAGAACAGTATCTGACAAAATGGTGTGATGAGCATGGGGTTGTTCTAAGTATTCTTCGACCGTCTCTTCTTGCCGGCAAAAAAGCTCCTGGCAATTTAGGATCGATGGTGGACGGCATCAAGAAAGGTTTTTACATGAATATAGCAGGCGGCAAAGTGGTGAAAAGCATTCTTATGGCAGAGGATATTGCGAGACTTCTGCCTTTGCTCGAAGATAAAGGTGGCATTTATAATATTTGTGACACCCGGCAGCCCTCGTTTGGCGAAATATCAGAGTCCATAGCAAAACAATTAGGGAAACATAAACCAATTAATATTCCGTATTGGATGGCATATTGTATGGCGAAAATTGGTGATTTGTTGGGCTCAAAAGCACCAATTAATTCATATAAGCTGAAAAAGATGACCAAGTCCCTTACTTTCAGTAATGAGAAAGCTCGCCATGAATTGAATTGGGAGCCATTGGATGTATTGGACAATTACAAAATATCATAAAGATGACTATAGATAAACTTTGTCCTCAGAATCTATGTACAGGATGTTTCGCATGTAAACAGGTATGTGCGAAAGGGGCAATCCATATCAAGGAAGATAAGGGGTTCAGATATCCTGAGATAGATGCTTCTCTATGTGTTGATTGCGGTCTATGTACAAAATCGTGCCCCGTGATGGACCAGAGACAGGTTCCCGTAGAGAACAAAGAAGTTACCGTTAGTTACGCTATTTGGAACAATAACCTGAAGGACAGAATGAACAGTTCTTCGGGGGGCATGTTCTCTGCTTTGGCAGACAGAATTATCAAGGAAGGCGGTATTGTCTATGGCGCAGCCTGGGATAACACTATGCAGTTACGTCATGTTGGCGTAGACACAATTGAAGGATTAGAAGTCCTTCGAAGATCCAAATATGTGCAGAGCAATACAGATGGGGTCTATAAGGAAGTTGAGTCGCAGTTAAAGACTGGAAGAAAAGTGTTGTTTTGTGGAACACCATGCCAGATAGCTGGCTTAAATTTTTTTTTGGGAAAGAAGGATTCCCAAAATCTCATAACGGTAGGTGTTGTCTGTCACGGAGTCCCTTCACAAAAGTCTTTTGATAAGTATATTTGTGAGGTCGAAAGGGAGAAAAATGTTAAGGTTTTCGACTGTAATTTTAGATCAAAGAATCGCGGATGGAAGCCAGGCCTAAATCTGGTTTTAAGCGCTAAAAAAGTCGATAATACGGATATTAAAATAGAGGTGCTATTCTCTAACAATGTCTATATGAACGCTTTTTTAAAGCTTTATTTCTTACGTGAGTCTTGCTACAATTGCCCGTTCAAGGGTGACACTAAAGGCTTTAATGCAGACATAATGCTGTCGGATGCTTGGAGTCTTTGGTCTGCCATCCCCGTGGGGAGAGTAGATTACAGTAAGGGGGTTTCTGCTGTTGCATTCAATACTGAGAAAGGTCGCGAATATTTGATGCAATGTGCAGACGCAATAAAAATGATTGAAAGACCGTATGCGGAATATGCTTCGAATTCAGGTTTTAGTTCTGCACGTAAACCGCTGAATAATGAAGCAGCATATGAGTACTTAATGAATCATACTTGGATGGAAACTCAGTCGAAGTTTTTTCCTCTGTCCTTCCGTCAGCGGCTGCCCCTTTACACGAGGCTAATACTTGGAGAGAACAATTTCATTCGAATCAAGAGATTAATAAGAGAAATATTACATAGATGAAAAAAATTGCAAATTTAACGTTGGTTATACGTAACTTTGGCAATAAGTTACAGTCGTACGCTTTATGCAAAGCTATAGAAAGTTTCAACTTGGTTGAACCTGAAGTAATTCGACTTTCAGATGGTTGGGGCTACGGTAATGTGGCGAGTCTCAGAAAGAAACAGTTGCTTGACTTGATCAAGACCTACAAACTGAAGTCTTTCAGGAGAATGTATGATTTCATACGTTTCAATCTCCAGTACAAACAGATAAGAAAAAATAGTGATGTATACAAGAGTGCCGTTGAACGGCAAACTGAGTTGTATGCTAAGTTTGATAATGAGATACCATACACCCCAAAAGAATTCACTATTGCTGATGTCAGGGCTGGCAAATTGATACCAGACTATGATGCCTTCATTGTTGGCAGCGATCAAGTTTGGAACGGACCAAGAGTGGGATGTCTGGATGTCTATATGTGTGATTTCCTTCATAAGAAAAGAAGTGCTTTATCATATGCGGCAAGTTTTGCTATTGATGCCATTCCAGATAATCAGCGAGAAGAATATGAGAAGTATATTCAGAATATGGACACTCTGTTTATCCGAGAGGAGAGAGGCGTGGAACTATGCAAAGAACTGGGACGTGATGATGCAAAACAGGTGTTAGATCCTTCCTTGTTGTTGGAAGCCAAAGATTATGAGCGTTTTTTGAAAAATCCTGTTGACCTAGTGGGTGAGGGTGAATTTGTCTTGGTTTATTCTCTTACTTCGAGCATGAAGATATTTGATGAAGGGAGTAAACTGGCAAATAAATACCATTGTAAAATGGTTGTGTTGAAAAATGGAGCTTATCCACCTTTGGTATCTAAATATAAAAACGCAGTGGATATTATTGCAGCAGGTCCGGCAGAGTTCCTTTCTCTGGTTAAATATGCTAAATTTATCGTAACAGGCAGTTATCATGCGCTTATGTTCTCATTGTTGTTCCACACTAATTTCTATATTTATCTAGACAATGCCAGTGCACAGAACAGTCGTTTAATTTCTACATTAAAAATGTTTGGTCTTGAAAAGCAATTGTACTACGAGACCTCTTCTTTGCCTAAGATTATGCCTCATATAGATTATAGTATAGTTGACCCAATCCTCAAGGAGAAAAGAGAAGAGTCTTTAGCTTTGCTTAGAGCCTCAATCGAAAGGAAACTGCAGGTACAGAAATAAATTGGCAAATGCAACTTTGAATAAAGTATGAAGAAACTATTATTTACAGGCGCTTCTGGTTTTCTGGGTTATAACATACGTCCCATACTGGAAAAAACCTATGATGTTCACACCATCGGTTTGACCGATGATGATGACATCAAGATAAATATGGCCAAAGATGTGCCACCCATCAATACACATTATGATGTGGTGCTGCATGCAGCAGGCAAGGCTCATACTGTGCCAAAGACTGAAGCAGAGAAACAGGTGTTTTATGATGTGAACTATCAGGGCACAATAAATCTCTGCAAGGCATTGGAAAATGTAGGTGTGCCCAAGGCATTGATATTTATTAGTACTGTTGCTGTTTATGGTTGTGAATATGGTGATCTGATTACAGAAGAGCATCCATTAGAGGGTGATAGCCCTTATGCTGAGAGTAAGATAATGGCGGAGAAGTATTTGACTGAATGGTGCTCTAAGAATGATGTTGTTCTTGGTATTCTTCGTCCTTCACTGCTTGCTGGCAAGAATGCTCCGGGAAATCTTGGCGCTATGGTGAATGGAATCAAAAAGGGATTCTATATGAACATTGCCGGCGGAAAGGTGGTAAAGAGTATTTTAATGGCAGAAGATATTGCCCGTTTGTTGCCTTTGCTTGAAGAAAAAGGTGGTATTTATAATGTTTGCGATACCCGCCAGCCTTCTTTCGGTGAAATATCTGCTTCTGTAGCCAAACAACTTGGTAAGCATAAGCCAATCAGCATCCCTTACTGGATGGCCTGGTGTATGGCAAAAGTGGGTGATTTGTTGGGTTCAAAAGCACCAATCAATAGCTATAAGTTAGAGAAAATGACGAAAAGCCTGACTTTCAGTAATGAGAAAGCAAGAAAAGAGCTGGGCTGGGAACCGTTGGATGTACTCACAAACTACAAGATATAAATGAATGAAAAGCCCTTGCGGTTTTGGCTATTACTAGTATAGATACATTGTATATTGCTTTTTCTACATGAAATACAGGGATTTTAAAAGTGCTGCGCATAGACATTTGATTTGCTGCCAGAAAATGTGCGATACGTTGTCGTCTATTAGCAATCAGGAAGAAAAGAATGCAATAATAGCTAACATTTACTATTTGAGCGGATATGTATTTGAGACATTGTTAAGTTATGCCATTTTTTCTATAAGCGATAAAAATACAAGGAAGAATCCTGTTGAAGAACATCCTGAATATAACAATGGTTTCAAAACTCATGATTTTCAGGCTAAAATTGATTTTGCGATAAAACACAAATGCGACCTTAATGGAATCATGTTCATTAGTCAAAAGCATAAGAATGATAGTTACATGAAGTTGTATAGAGAGTGGAAAATTGAATTAAGGTATTGGCCGCTCAAGAGTGTGTCAACCATTGCCACGATAAATGAAGATCTTATAAAAGGATATATCGATTCGATAAAAGAGGTTGAAAACCAGTTTAATGGAAAATTTATATGATAAGACTATTTGAAAGAGTAAATGAACTTGACCGTTGTTTGCAGGCTCTTAAAGATTCTGGGGCTGTGCTTGATTATAGAGTTTATCTTACGCTAAACAATGATATTAAAATAATTGTTAAGCAGGGCGGTTTGTCGCAAGTGGATCTTCTTACACAATTACATCTTCATGAAGAGGAGGAATGTGATATATATGACGAAAAGGGTTTTGAAGATAATAGTTATTTCCTAAATAATATGTTCAAGAATAACACACCTTCTGTAAACTTAAACGGAACGAGAAGGAGGATGTTACACATTTTTGAGAATCCAAATGTCATCAGGAAGGATATTCCTGTTTTCACATTTTATAGCTATAAAGGAGGAGTGGGTCGTTCAACCGCGATGGCTTCATGTGCGGCTTATTTGGCCTATCACTATGGTAAAAGAGTGGTGGTTTTAGATTGTGATTTCGAGGCTCCAGGCTTTACAAACTTCTTTATGGAGGCACCGGATGCTCCGATAAACAAAGAAGGACTAGTTGAGTATTTTATTGATGAAGCATCTGAAGACAATACTGTGTTGAGTAACTATTATTGGCAGGCGTCTAAACAGTTCGCAGGGGAAGGTGATGTTTTTGTTTTCCCTGCCGGTAACTTAGATGACTCAGAACAACTTCAAGGTATATTCCCTTCCCATAGGTCACATTATCTTAATGGACTAACAAGGATTGATATGTTTAGCCCGAATGTGCTATCTGATCAATTTGAGAAGCTCTTCAGACAAATCAAAAATGAGATTGATCCAGATGTCATTTTAATTGATTCAAGAACTGGATTTAATGATATTTTTGGCCTGTCGGCATACCGTTTGTCGGATGCAGTGATTGGTTTCTTTGGAAACAATGTTCAAACCAAGCCGGGGCTGGATTTTTTCTTAGACATACTTACAAAGAAATCCTCCCCACGTCTGTTAGCGGTTAATTCTATCATACCTGCAACTCATCGTTATGATAGGGAACGTAGTTTCAAGTCGTATATTGACGATTATTTGGAGAAACTATCATTACCGATGGAAACTGATGACAACGATGCACGGCTTACGATTGAAACTTTCTTTGTTTCGACCAATGACGTTTTGAACAATATTGGTACTTCTCAAGAAGATTATCGAGACTTCATCAATCTAATATCCTCTAAAAGTTTTCCTGATTATAATCAGTTGTTTGAAAGGATAAAGGAGATTCTTGATGAAATCAATCACAAGGTGGTTGAAACAGAATTTCAAGAAAATGAATCAGTTGATGACATCGAATCAAAGATTGTTGTTTCCGGAGATAGTGAGAGCAAAGAATATAAACTCAAAAAAACAATACTGGGCAATTTAAAGAATAATATGCCCAAATTATATGCAGAGAATGTAACTACCTACTTTGAAGAATTTAAGCAGAATAGGTATTTTTACAGAGCCTGTATGGAAGATTTGTTTAACCCCAATAAATTTCTTGTGATAGGAAATAAAGGTACGGGTAAAACATATATTTACAGGTCGTTGAAAGAAGAGAGCATAGTAGAAGAACTAAAAAAACGTGCAAATAAGACAGAACAATATCAATTTGTACAGGCTGTAACGGCTGAGCGAAGATTCGATACTATAAAATTAGATAATGACCAATTAGGTCCATTGGAATATGAACGTTTCTGGCTTGTTTACATTTGGGATATTATAATGCTCAATGAACCATTTGGTTACAAGATTTCTTTGCCTGTTTTTCAAATCAAAGACGATACGACAACGAAAGATTGTTTCCTTAAATACATTAAGGATACTGATTTGTTTAAGGCCATTGAACTTGATTTAAGAAGACTTGATGAATATCTTTTTAGTAATATAACACAACGTATTGTTGTCATTTTTGATGAACTTGATAGTATAGTTAACCCTGTTTTGTGGACGGAACGAATTGCTCCCTTGATTAATTTGTGCAAAAAAATGTCGTTCCGAACAATATCTCCAAAGTTGTTCGTAAGAAGTGACTTATATGAGAAAACCGGGAATATTAATAACAAAAATGAATTGAGGAATCGTTCCATATTCATAGAATGGAACAGGGAAGAACTTTTTGCCTTCTTCTTTAAGCATTTGTTCAGTCACTCCCAAGAAGAATTCTTTGAGTTAATGAAAAACGATGACTTCTTACCTCGGCAATATGTTGCCAAAACTCAACGGAACCTCAGGAAAGTTAACAATCAAATTCCGACTGATCCGTATTTGTTGAAACAGTTGTGTTCTGTGTTTTTTGGAGAATATGCTGACGTTAAGAACGACCCCCGTTATGGAAAAAGCTATGATTGGTTTTTTAGGAATCTGCAAAATTCAAACGGGACTTTAAGCCTGAGACCGTTTATTGATTTAATTTCTATTTCTGTAGAACAAGCTTTGGAAGAAGACAAAAATGAAAAACCCATATTGTCGCCCTATTATTACACTATGGGAAAAAACAGGGCTAAAGCGGTTGAACATCATTTCGAAGACCTTGCGGCTGAATCAGGAAACGAAGATTTGAAACCCATTATCTTTTATATTAAAGATCGTGCTGCATATCGATTTAAGAAAGACAAATTATTCCAACACGATTTCTTTGAGCTTCTTGATTGCATTATCAGAGATGTTGACCTTATTAGCAATAAAGACAGGGATAGTATTATTAATTTCTTGGAAATAAACGGCATAATTAGCCATTCCCATGTGAGATATACGGGTTATGTACATAAGCAATACACATTTGCATTGTTGTATAAGTACTATTTAGGCCTTAAGAGCTCTAATAGGAGGTGATCCGATGGAAGCTAACTTAATTAATATACTTCACGAGTTCATCGAGAACGAAGCGCGTTCTTGCTCCATGGATTTTGGATGTATAACGCCACTCTACATTTATAGGATGTGGGGCGGCGTTGTTGCGCTTGAAGAGATAGAGAATGCGATGAAGGAAATGCGTGCTGTAAAGACTATAGTATTCTAAAATGAGAGGTGTCTGGAAAAAGTTATGGTAAATTTTCTGGTAGGGAACTTAAAGAAGTAGAGACGAAATAATAAACAATTCACCACTATGTATTGGACATATATAATCATTGCAGTCCTGTTGGCTGTCGCGGAATTGGTATATTTTCGCATTGCAGACCATTTCAATATTATTGACAAACCTAATGAGCGTAGCTCGCATACACGTGTTGTGTTGCGGGGTGGAGGCATCATCTTCACCATCGGGCTGTGGGTGTGGAGTGTATTCTTTGGATTCCAATATCCTTGGCTATTGGCTGCTGTGACATTGGCTGCAGGAGTGAGTTTTATAGACGATATTCATTCTTTGCCTGACAGCGTGCGTTTGGTTGCACAGTTTGTTGCCATGGGATTGATGTTCTGGCAGTTGGATATGATTCATCCCGAGCTTTGGTGGGCGGTTATCCTTGCGTTAATTGTTTGTGTGGGTGCTACGAACATCTATAACTTTATGGATGGCATTAACGGCATCACCGCTGGATATTCGCTCGCAGTTCTCATACCGCTGTTGCTACTGAATATGAAGGTCGTTTTTGTTGAAGAGAGTTTGATCATTGTAACTACTTTATCGGTGCTGGTGTTCAGCTACTTTAATTTCCGACCCAAGAACAAGGCCAAGTGTTTTGCTGGCGATGTTGGCAGCGTGGGTATTGCTTTCATCCTATTGTTTTTAATCGGTTGCAAGATTATGCAAACGAGTGATATAACTTGGTTGGCATTCCTTTTGGTTTATGGCATTGATGGTTGTTGCACAATTATTCACAGAATTATGCTTCATGAGCATCTTGGTGAAGCCCACCGCAAACATGCTTATCAGATTATGGCAAACGAATTAAAGATGGGCCATGTAACTGTATCGTTGATATATATGGTTTTGCAACTCGTCATTTCGCTTGTTATGGTATACTTGATTCCAGAAACGATTTTGGCTCACTGGATTTATGTGGTAGTTATGGCCATCGTTTTAGCGTTGGCCTACCTGCTGTTTATGAAGAAGTATTACCATTTGCATGAAGAATACTTGAAATCACTTGAAAAATGAATATAACCCAAGCACTATTAGATAGCCTGACCGAAAAGGCCAAGGCTTCGCCACGCTTGCGGGCAAATTATGACCTCCGTAATTCTGAAAATGACAAATCGCAACGGATGCTGAATGCCATAGAGCCAGGTAGTCCGCTACCCATCCATCGTCATCAAAAAACATCCGAAACGGTAGTTTGCTTGAGGGGTAAACTCATTTGGGAGTATTATGATGAGTTGGGGAGAATATGTACCGAAGCCATAGAGGTTTGTCCCAATGGCCCTGTAGTTGCCATAAATGTTCCCATCGGCCAATGGCACACAGTGAAGGCTCTTGAATCGGGATCTGTTATACTGGAAATGAAGGAAGGAGCTTATGTGCCAACGGGTCCAGAAGATATACTATCTTTATGACACAACCCGAAAACTTGAATGGGCAGGCGATGCTGTCATTACATCAGTAGAATAATTATATAAATAAGTTTATAACAATGAGTGTTTTTAAAGACAAAACCCTCCTTATTACTGGAGGTACTGGTAGCTTTGGTAACGCAGTGTTGAACAGGTTCCTTAAAACCGATATTGGAGAGATTAGAATCTTCAGCCGCGACGAGAAGAAGCAGGACGACATGCGCCACGATTTCCAGGCACGTATGCCGGAGGTGGCCAATAAGATTAAGTTCTACATTGGTGATGTGCGCAATAAGAGCACACTGAAATACGCCATGAAAGGAGTTGATTACGTGTTTCATGCTGCTGCATTGAAGCAGGTGCCTTCTTGTGAGTTTTTTCCGATGGAAGCGGTGAAAACCAACGTGATTGGAACGGACAATACACTGGATGCGGCTATTGATGCCGGCGTTAAGTGCGTCATTTGCCTCTCCACCGATAAAGCTGCTTATCCTATCAATGCGATGGGTATCACCAAGGCCATCGAGGAGAAGATTGCCGTGGCCAAGAGCCGCCTGAGCGGCAACACCAAGATCTGCTGCACCCGCTACGGCAACGTGATGTGCAGTCGCGGCAGCGTGATTCCCCTCTGGATCGACCAGATTCGCAAGGGCAACCCCATCACCCTCACCGAGCCCAGCATGACGCGCTTCATCATGAGCCTGGAAGAGGCCGTGGATTTGGTGCTCTTCGCTTTCGAACATGGCAACAACGGCGACATCATGGTGCAGAAAGCCCCGGCCTGCACGATTGAGACCCAGGCGAAGGCCGTGGTGGAGCTCTTCAAGCACCAAGCCCCTGCCGAGCCCGATATCCGCGTGATCGGCATCCGCCACGGCGAGAAGATGTACGAGACGCTGCTCACCAAGGAGGAGGCCGCCAAAGCCATCGACATGGGCAACTTCTACGCCGTGCCCTCCGACAACCGCGACCTGAACTACGACAAATACTTCAAGGAAGGCGATGTGAAATGCGCCACCATCGACGAGTTCAACTCTAACAACACCAAGCGATTGAACCTCGAAGAAACGAAGGCAAAGATTGCGAGTTTGACGTATATACAGAATGAGTTGAATGGGATACCGAACCTCGTATAATTATTGAACACGAATCGCACGAATTACACGAATAATAGCTTCGCTATGATAGTCTACAAGGAAGAGAGTTATAAGATAGTGGGTGCAGCATTTAAGGTTTACAACAACCTTGGACATGGATTCCTTGAGGCGGTGTATCAGGAAGCGCTTGAGATTGAATTTCAGCGTCAGGGTATTCCGTTTGAACGTGAGAAAGAGTTGAGGATATTATACGATGGGGTAGAGCTGAAGCAAACCTACAAGGCCGACTTTGTGTGCTATGGCAAGATAATAGTGGAATTGAAAGCGGTGTCGGAACTATGTGACGCACACCGTTCGCAGGTCTATAATTATCTGCATGCTACGGGCTACAAACTGGGCCTGTTGTTGAAATTCGGCTGTTCCGATGAACTTGAAAAAGAACGAATAGTTCTTTGATTCGTGAGATTCGTGAAATTCGTGGTCAAAAAAATAGAAAAAATATGCGTGTTTTAATTACAGGAGCCAAAGGATTTGTAGGTAAGAACCTCTGTGCAGCTTTGAAGAACATTATGGATGGTAAGGATAGGCGTTTCCCTGACCTTACCATTGAAGTCGTTTATGAATACGACATCGACTCGAAGCCCGAAGAGCTTGATGCTTGGTGCAAGGATTGCGACTTCGTGTTTAACCTTGCAGGAGTAAACCGCCCGAAAGACCAGACTGAGTTTATGACTGGGAATTTCGGCTTTGCCAGCACCTTGCTCGACACCCTCAAAAAACACAACAACCGTTGCCCTGTGATGCTCTCATCATCACAGCAAGCCAGCTTGACTGGCCGTTTTGGTAATAGCGAATACGGGCGAAGTAAAAAGGCAGGAGAAGATCTTTTCTTGCAGTATGAGAAAGAGTTTCTGAATAATTCGTGTGATTCGTGCGATTCGTGTTCAAAACAAAAGCCTCGTGTTCTCATCTATCGTTTTCCGAATTTGTTTGGCAAGTGGTGCAGACCTAACTACAACTCAGCCGTTGCCACCTTCTGCAATGCCTTTGCCAACGACCTGCCTTATACGGTCAACGACCCTTCAGTGGAACTGGAATTGCTGTATATAGATGATTTGGTGGACGAAATGATGGCTTGCTTGGAGGGGAAGGAGCATCGTTGCGAATTCAACGGTTTGGAGGTGGTCCCGTGCAACGAAAACGAAAACCAAAACGAAAAGGGCCGGTACTGTTATTGTCCGATAACTCATAAAGTGACTTTAGGAGAAATAGTAGAATTGCTGAAGTCTTTCGCCGAGCAACCCAAGACCTTGATGATTCCTGAAATCCCGAACGGCAGCTTCGCCAAGAAACTCTACTCCACGTATCTCTCGTATCTGCCGTATGAGAAGACCGCCTTCCCGCTCAAGATGAATGTGGATGCACGAGGCAGTTTTACGGAACTGGTACACACGCTCAATGCTGGTCAGGTGAGCATCAACATCTCCAAGCCCGGCATCACCAAAGGTCAGCACTGGCACAACACCAAGTTCGAGCAATTCATTGTGGTGGCTGGACATGGCCTCATCCAGCAACGTAACCTCAATGATCCCGAAGGCAAAGTCCTCGAATGGGAAGTGAGTGGTGACAACATCACCGCTGTCCACATGCTCCCGGGCTATACCCACAATATCATCAATCTGAGCGATACGGAAGACTTGGTGACGGTGATGTACTGTAATGAGATATTTAACCCGAAAAAACCTGATACGTTCTTTGATCCTGTAAAATAACGAACACAAATTGCACGAATGACACGAATAATGATTTGTTAGATTCGAGAGATTCGTGTTCAAATAAATAGAAAAAATAAAATTATGAGTGGTTTTAATAATAATGGAAAATTAAAATTATTAATCATCGTGGGTACCCGCCCCGAGATTATCCGATTGGCAGCAGTGATCAATAAATGCAGGCAATACTTCGACTGCCTTTTGGCTCACACTGGTCAGAACTACGACTACAACCTGAATGGCGTCTTCTTCAAAGACCTCAAGCTGGCCGACCCCGACATCTACATGGAAGCCGTGGGCAACGACCTGGGAGAGACCATGGGCAATATCATCGCCAAGAGCTACCAGCTGATGGTGGAGGTGAAGCCGGATGCAGTTTTAGTACTTGGCGACACCAATAGCTGTTTGAGTGTGATTGGTGCGAAGAGATTGCATATCCCTATTTTCCACATGGAAGCTGGCAACCGTTGCAAAGACGAATGTCTGCCGGAAGAGACCAACCGTCGTATCGTGGACATCATCTCCGACGTGAACATGGCCTATAGCGAGCACGCCCGCAGATATTTGGCTGATACCGGTCTGCCGAAGGAGCGCACCTACGTTACAGGTTCCCCTATGGCCGAGGTATTGCACAACAACCTCTCCGAGATTGAGGCCAGCGACATCCACCAGCGTTTAGGCTTGGAGAAAGGCAAATACATCCTTTTGAGCGCCCATCGCGAGGAGAACATCGACACCGAGAAGAACTTCCTCTCGCTGTTCAACGCCATCAACAAAATGGCCGAGAAATACGACATGCCCATTCTCTACAGCTGCCATCCGCGTTCACGCAAGAGACTTGAAGCCAGTGGCTTCCAACTCGATAAGCGCGTCATCCAGCACGAGCCTCTGGGCTTCCACGACTACAATTGCCTCCAGATGAACGCTTTCTGTGTGGTGAGCGACAGCGGAACCCTCCCTGAGGAGAGCTCGTTCTTCACCTCCGTGGGACATCCGTTCCCGGCCGTCTGCATCCGCACCTCTACCGAGCGCCCCGAAGCCTTGGACAAAGGCTGCTTCGTCCTCAGCGGCATCGACACCAAAGGCCTCCTCCAAAGCGTTGACATCGCCGTCGAGCTCATCAAAGACGGCCACCACGGCATTCCTGTTCCCGACTATGTGGATGAAAACGTCTCAACGAAAGTCGTCCGCATCATCCAAAGCTACGTGGGTGTAGTCAACAAGATGGTTTGGCGGAAAGAGATGTAATTTAGCTTACCGCTTACGGCTTAAAAGGTCGGATTCCTTTCGGGGAGTCCAGCCTTTTGTATTTCTATTGTCGCCAAAGGCAATATTATTATGGGTTGGCCGTTATTTGAATAAATATGGAGACGGACGTTTATAATGATTTCCTGCAGTTGGTGAGGCTGGGAATTGGGCACTGGGCGGGTCCGCTGTCGGCCAATCCCGACTGGGAGGCTATCTATGCCCAAGCCTTGAAGCATGCGCTGCCGGCTGTGCTGGTGGATGGCATCAATGATGTAAGATGTAAGAGGGATGATGTAAGATGTGAGGGTGAATCTCATACATCAGCTATCATACATCAGCCATCGCTCCCTCCTAAGGAGCAGATGCTGCAGTGGATAGGGGAAGTGCTGCAGGGGTTCGAGATGCCTCGCAAGATATATCTGCAGGCGGTGGCGTCGCTGGCGCGATTCTATAACGCTCACGGCTACAGGATGATGGTGCTGAAAGGCTACGCCTGCAGCCTCAACTGGCCGCGTCCCGAACACCGTCCCTGCGGCGATATCGACATCTGGCTCTTCGGCCAGCAGCAGGAGGCCGACGCTGCTATGGAAAAAGCGATTGGCATCGAGGTGGATACCTCACATCATCACCACACTGTCTTCAATTGGGGCGGCTTCATGGTGGAGAACCATTACGACTTCGTGAATGTACATTCCTACCGCTCGAGCCGCAGGATGGAGCGGCTGTTCAAGGAACTGGGAGCTTTCGAGCAGAAAAACGAAAACGAAAACCAAAACGAAAAACTCTCGCAGAAAGCGCAGAAAACGCTGAAAGGGCACGGTTTCGCGCACCAGCCTGTGGAACTGATGGGCGAGCGGCTATGGCTGCCGTCGCCCAATCTCCATGCGCTGTTCTTGTTGCGCCATCTGGGAGCCCATTTCGCCGCCATCGACATCTCTCTGCGCCAGCTGCTCGACTGGGCCTTCTTTGCCGAGAAACACACTGGAGATGTAAGATGTAAGACGGAAGAGGTAAGATGTGAGGACAAATCTCATACATCAGCCATCATACATCAGCCATCACAGGAGGTCGACTGGGAGTGGCTGCAAGGGGTGCTGGAGGAGTACGGCATGAGCCAGTTTTTCCATTGCGTTAATGCCATCTGCGTGGAGGATTTGGGCTTTGCGGGGGAGGTGTTTCCTAAGGGCGACTTCGACCCGCTGCTGAAACAGCGTATCCTTACGGACATCCTCGCGCCCGAGTATCCGCGCGAAGAGCCAGCGGGCTTCATCCCCAAGATGACCTACAAATACCGCCGCTGGCAGGGCAACGCCTGGAAGCAGCGCCTCGTGTACGACGACAACCGCTTCGTCAGCTTCTGGACCGGCCTGGGCGAGCACTTCTTCCGGCCATAGAAACCCTCACTTCCTGCCTTGACCAGATTTACCGAGTTCCAGAAAAAAATGACTTATGGCACTACTGAAGTTTCACACACAGAGAACCAATAAGTACGGGATTCCTGTAGTAGAGGATGCCGCTGAGGGATTTGGTTCGAAGTACAAAGGACAGACGCTGGGTACGTTTGGTAAGTATGGTGTGCTGTCATTCAATGGTAACAAGATGATTACGACCTCGGGCGGTGGTGCGCTGATTACAGAGGATGAAGACCATTGGCGCGAGATTATGATGTATGCCACGCAGTACCGTGAGAGTTATCCGTACTATCAGCATGAGAAGATAGGATACAACTATCGTATGTCGAACATTTGTGCGGGTATCGGTCGCGGACAGATGACTGTGGTTAATGACCATTTGGCTCATCATAAGCATGTGCAGAAGTTATATGAAGAGCTTTTGAAAGACGTGCCAGGAATACACGTACACAGTCAGCCTGCTGGTGAGGATTACGATTCCAACTACTGGTTGTGTACTATCACCATTGATGAGGATGTGAAGATTAAGGGGCAGGAGAATGCATACAAGACCATCGTGAAGGGTGCTGTCGGCGGAGCTGCGGGTGTGATTCACATGGCAGAGAGTGCCACGACGGACTGTCAGCCCAACGACAATGTGGAGGCACTGCGTGTGCTGATGGATCAGGCTCAGATTGAGGCTCGTCCGGTTTGGAAGCCTATGCACAAGCAGCCTTGCTATAAAGGCGTGCCTTGCTATCTGAATGGTGTTAGTGAAGCGATTTTTAAAGTGGGTATGTGCTTGCCTGCCGGTCCGTATGTGACGGAAGAGGATGTGAGGTATATTGTGGAGACTATCAAGTCGGCAATTGTTGGGTAACGAAAACGAATTTCACTAATCATACGAATATGGTTATCACGCAGGCGATATTGGATGAGTTGACGGAGAAGGCGAAGGCGTCGGAGCGGCTGCGGATGAACTATAACTTCCACCAGTCGCTGGAGGACAAGTGCCATCGGATGCTGAATGCGGTGGAGCCTGGGACTGTGGTACCCATCCATCGGCACCCAACGAAGGATGAGTCTTTCGTTATCCTGCGAGGCAAGGTTAGAGTGACTACTCACAATGATGATGGCTCTATCATAGAAGATGTGGTGTTGAGTCAAGAGAGTGGCAACTATGGGATTGACATCCCTAAGAATGTGTGGCATAAGTTGGAGTCGTTAGAGTCAGGGAGTGTTATCTTTGAATGCAAAGAGGGGCCGTTTGTGGAGCATGAGGTGGATGATGGAGATGACTGCGGAATGAAGAGCGAATAGTTGAAAACTATTCTGAACGGTATTTGGGCATCGAATATGTATGATTCAAAATTATTATTAATATGACAGTAAATGGGTTTTTCAAAGGTATCTGGCAGTTTTTTCGTTACCTATTTCTCACGCCTGCATGAGGCAGCAAGCGCCGTGCAGAGCAGCAGGCGTATGAGGAGCGGTTGGCTGAGGCAATGAAGCGCGTGCAGGCGGAGAAGGGACGTTAATTTGAGCATATCCCGACTTGGTACGTAAATAGGCATCGTTCTAAAGCGAACTATTGTTGCTTTGCACTAGCGTATTAATCGGCTTATATAGAGAGTGCACTTAAACTCGATGGTGGCGCTGAATCGTCCGTTCCATAACTTTACGGATGAGGATGCTGTGGTGGATGGAAAGAAGGTGTACATCATGCGTCCGTGTATGATTCACGGTCCTGGCAACAATGGTAATCTGAACTTGCTGTATGGTGTGGTGAGCAAAGAAATTCCCTGGCCGCTTGGCGCCTTTGAGAACAGGCGTTCGTTCACGAGCATCGGAAACCTGCAGGAGGTGATCAAGGGCTTCCTGACCAAGGATGCCCCCAGCGGCATCTATCACATGGGTGATGATGAAGCACTATCGACCAACGAACTGATAGAGGTGATATGCAGTGCCTTGGGCAAGAAGGCGCATATCTGGAACATCCCCCGCAGCCTGATGAACGGAGCAGCTCGCGTGGGCGACTGGCTCCACCTGCCCCTGAACATCCAGCGCATGCAGAAACTCACTGAGAACTATGTGGTGTCCAACGCCAAGATCAAGGCCGCCCTTGGCATGAAGGAGATGCCCGTGAGAGCTAAGGATGGGCTTAGGGAGACTATTAAGAGTTTTGCGGAAAAGTAGCTTACCGCTTACGGGTTACTGCTTAGGTTTTTGGGTTATGACAACTTAGGGTTCATGATTCATGGTTAACGGTTAATGATTATGACTGATACGACAATGATTGATAAGCTTAAGCAGTTTGTCGAGAGCGAAATGCGCTCTTGCTCAATGGATATAGGAGGCATTACACCACTATACGTTTACAGGATGTGGGGAGGAGCAGTGGCTATCGAAGATATTGCCACTGCGATGGAAGAGGTAAGAAGGATGAGGTAAGATGAGACAAGCAAGGAATACTTTCCAAGAAATAAAACCAAAATAAAAATTCAAAAGTTGTCGAAATATATAGTATGCGTACAATCTATTACAAATTGTTGCGGCTGACCAATCAATCTGGGACGGCGGAGTTCGCGAATTTTGAGTTTCTCGGTAACATCGAGAACTATGTGACGAATATCCTTGTGCAGACAGCCAATGCAAATGTGGAAAGGAAGTATAAGTTCAATGCTAACCTTCATACAACCAAAGATAGAATCAACAGTCTGCTGACAAAAGAAGGTGAAGAACTTGAAGCCACGATGCTGGAGTTAGGCAACCACCTTGCCTCGATTGAAAAAGAGTTCAACGACAACAATCAACACCTGAGAGGAAAGATACCTGACGGAGTGCTACTTATAGCGTACGTGGATATGCAGACAGATGAGGGTGACTACAAAATAATCATCCTAAAATCGGATTACGATGAGTTTATAGCAGAGCGTACGGGACAGCAGAGTACAGGACTGTCCGTAAAGAATCAGATATTCAAGACATGTCAGTTTAATGTGAGGTGGCATGAGCAGACTTACGAGATAGGTCAGATTGCTGCATCTGACTCAACCAAACGACAGGCTGCCTACTGGTTAAAAGATTTCCTGGAATTGGAGGCTATCAGACAGGACAAGGAAAACACAGAAAAAGCATACGAACTGATAAAGAAGAAGATACTTAATCCACTTAAGGAAAACCATAAGCCAGACTATCTGATACTGTACAATAGTACTATATCGTATATGAGGTCGGAGGGTATGTTTGACTTGGATCATTATCGGGATGAGATTATTGGTGGTTACACACCATACGACGATACGTTGGATGTTAACTCGCTGAAGACAAAAGTTGACCAGTTGAGGGCTAGCGACAAGTTTGATGCACAGTTCTCCAAAGTCCCAACTGCAATCACTGATAAGCTTAAGTCCATCATTAAACTAACGGATGAGCTATATCTGAATATTAAGCACGATATACCTGGGATGGAGACGAAGATTCAGCCATTTGAAGAAGGACATAAAAAAGGTATCACCATTATTAGCCCAGAGGGCTACGAATTTGCCAAAGGTGTTAAGAGACGTAACGAAGAGGATGAATAATGAATAGTTTCATCACAAGGATTGCACAATTGTTTTCGTCTGCTCCTGTAGAGCAGATGGAAAAGTCTGTGGAAAATCTGGACGAACTGACTGCCTATTATGAGGTGCATCGGTTTGACAAAGACTTGCCAGCCGTCTTGAATTTGGATGGCCTTAACGGACGTGATGTGCTAACAATAGGTCTTTTCGACGCTGTGGGTGACACAGCTTCTGAAGAGCGTGTTTTCCGCTCTGATGCTATGGGAGAATGGAATGCTTTTGAGCAATATTATAGTGGCATTGATAAAGATGAGCCAATTAAGGTAAAACTAAGCATCACGAAGAGAAAGGTTAATAGGGTGCGCTCTGTGTATTGTCCAGATTTGTTTGCCAAGTATCTTGAAAGCTTAGGATTGAAGGAGGTGATTGACTTGTTTGATGGAATTCAACAGGACGGGGCACTATGTGTGGAGTATCAGGAAGAGGGGATATCGCTTGTTGGACCATCGATGGCCTTTGTTAGCAATGGCCATTCGCCTGTCTATCCCTCCAAACCCGTTTTGAATGAGGACGTCATTGAGCAGGGGAAGTACCTCTGCTGCAATGATTTGATAAAGAATCACCTGAGACCAACTGATTTTGAACTGAGAGGAACAGACAATGCGGAGCATCCCATCATGCCACTGATACAAAAAGCAGCTTTACTCTATTCGCTGTGTTTTCTGTTTGACTATGTGACTTTGACGGGAAACCAGCTGCACTATAAATTGAACGGATACAAGACACTGACAGGAAACATCAATGTGGAGAGTGTCTATAGTGCGGAAATAGATTCTGACTCGTGGTGTAGGTATCTTGAGATCTTCAAATGGCAATATAATGGCGGCAACCTGACGGATAAATCAGCGATTGCAAGGAATATTGTGTCGCTAAACATGGTAGAAGATGGCACGTTGGCGTTGCGGGAGGGCACTTTGGATGCCATTGACTCCAATTATCGAATCTATGAGAAAGAGAATGTTAGGCAGTATATAGAGATTAGAAACAATGTAGCTAAGCAACTGAGGGATTACCAGAAATTTATTATTGGGATTTTTGACGAATTTGAGCAGGATTTCAAAAAGATGTTTTTCTCGTTTCTTGGGTTTGCTTTTACGACAACGATTATCAGGGTGCTGGCAAAGAATATAGAGGATAAGGTGATACTGCCAGACACCATTGTATTGTTGCTATTGGGGTATTGTGCAGTTTCATGTTTCTATTATGCGTACGCCCGTTGGAAGCGCGACAAGAAAGTGGATCTGTTTGACAAACAGTATAATGCCACGCGAACTTTCTATAAAGATTTACTGAGTGATAAGGAATTGAGCGAATTATTTACAGACGAGAGGAACAAGGATGGTACTTATAAAGCCTTCATTGAAGAAAGAACCTATCGCTTCGACTGGATATGGGTTGTGGCGAACTTAATTTTTGCTGCCATACTGATTTATATTAAATGTCGTGTAAACGTTGATATATGATTTATACAGAGTATATTAAGATAAAGTCGTGTATTGTACATCAGGTGGGTAACAAGAGTGCAGATGATGGACTTATGCTATCTGACGTTGCTATCAGCCTGGATGAAGATACTGGCAAGATACTGGAAAAGTATATTTTGGGGCAAGTGACTACAGACGGGTACTACCAGTTTTGGCACGAGTCGAAACTGGGGCTCAATGAACTATATGCTTACTCGAAGCGCTGTTTTGAAGATAATGAGGAGTTTGTGGAAGTGAGCAAACTGATAGCAAAACACCTCTATGGTTGTAGTTCCCATCCCAAAATTAAGAGCGGGGAGCTATGTGTAGTTTTGTTCCGGAATGTAATTGTTGATGGTGTGACTTGTGAGGCTATAGGTATTTTCAAATCGGAGAATAAGGATACCTTTTTGAAGATGGTATCAAAGGGAGGCCGCACAGAGATATTCACGGAGACCGGTATCAACATCAATAAACTTGATAAGGCTGCTATTATTTTCAATACACAGGCGGAGAATGGCTATTGGGTCACTGTGATAGACCGGACAAACAAAGCAACAGAAGCTAAGTACTGGACGGATGATTTTTTGAAGGTTAGACCATGCAATAATAGCTATAACCAGACGGAAAACCTGATAGCGATGACACGTTCGTTCGTGTCGCATCTTCCTGAAGACGGTAACAAAAGCGAAAAGGCACTGATGGTGCAGCGGTCGATGGAGGCGGTGAAAGCTTCGTCAGTGAATATGGAGGACTATGCACTGGAAGTGTTTAAAGATGAAGATGTGGCACGTCAGTTTTCGGAGTACACTCGGAAAAAGTCGGAAGATGAGGGATTTGGGCTCGATGATGAGATAAAGATTTCGCCATTAGCTGTGAAGAAAAAGCAAACCACGACACTGACAACAGTAAAGTTAGATGGAAACTTTGACATCCGAATTCACGGCGGTGAACAGTTGATTGAGCAGGGATATGATGAAGAGAGGGGAATGAGGTACTATAAGTTGTATTATATGGAGGAAAAATAGAGAATAATGACAAACCGTTCCTTTCCAGACTGGCAATCTTTTGCATACAAGTATCAAGGACGTGAAGAAGACGCCTTTGAGGACTTAGCCCGTGCTCTTTTCCGAAAGGAGATGGGAATCAAATATGGCTTGTTCCAAAGGGTAAATCACAAAGGGAACGAAACGGATGTTATTGAAAAAGATGGAAAAGTTATTGGTTTCCAGTCAAAGTACTTCACCAATGGTATAAACGCCAAGGTTATTATTGACTCCATGAAAGGAGCCAAAGAAAATCACCCTGAGCAAACGCATTATTATATATATTGCAACCTTGCCTTTGGAAACCCCAGGCGTAGAAAAGGACAAAAGAAGACAGACCCCGTGCCTGTTGTCACTCAACCAGAAGAATCCATTGAAGCAGTTGCAAAGCAGTTGGGATTGACCCTCGTATGGAAACAGGATAAAGCCATCCTCGATGAAGTCGCAGTAGAGAAGTGGATATACGATGTCTTTTTCAATGTAAGTGGGAAACTGGAGAACCTAATTAAGGAAGAAAAGACACATACCGAGATAGCTCTTGGCAGTATCAACTACTCATGCACCTACAATGGTAAGCAGATTCATATCAAACGTGATGAGATTTTTGCTCAAATAGAACAACAAAGGTTATCAACCATATATGTGATTCATGGTGATGGCGGCTGCGGTAAGACTGCTATCCTGCATGAGTTTTATGACCTTCACAGAGATGAGTATCCTATTTGCTACAGGAAAGCGACTTCACTGAATGTGAAAAGCCTGGCAGATATCTTCCGACAAGGAGATGACTATTCATTTACAGAGTTCAAGGAGGCATACAAAGACTGCGAAAGGAAGTATTTTATCATAGATTCTGCTGAACATTTGGATGATATAGAAGAAGATACAATTGTTCCTGTTCTTCTCAAAGGATTGTTGGATGATGGCTGGTGTGTGGTGTTTACAGTGAGAAATGTCTTCGCAGGAGATTTATTGAACCTTCTAAAATCAGAGATTCCACATTCTGTTATTGTAAAAACAGAGGTGAGCCTGTTAACTGAGAATGTATTAAAGTCTTTGGCACGGGCGTATGGAATTTCTTTACCAAAAGACTCAATGCTTTTGGATAGAATCAGAAACCTGTTTTACCTGTCTTTATATACTCTGTATTACAACGAGATTGACCATCAGTCAAGCGACAAAGCATTTTTGAAATTAATATGGGATAAAAGAATTAGAGGAAAGAATTCCCGAATAGGGTATATTAGGGAAAACGAATTTGAGGCATTTGTTACCGAGAGAATGCAAACCGGCTCTTTTTTCCTGCCACCAGGAAAATATACGAGCGTGGAATTCTATTCTCTAATAGATGATGAGATAATAGCGAATGACCCTTCCAACGGATTATTCATAACCCACGACATCTTCGAGGAATGGGGTATGTATCGTATTGTTGACAAGAAATGGAATGAAAAAGACAATGTGTCATCATTCCTGACCAGTTTGGGTGATACACGTGCAATCAGAAGAACTTTCCGGCTTTGGTTAAAAGACAGGGCAACTGAAAGCCCGGAAACAATAGAAGAAATAACAAAAGCCACTTTCTCTTCTGAACTCCCCTGGATTTGGAAAGACGAAGTATTGTGCGCGTTGCTGCTATCAGACAGGGCTTCTCAATTCTTTAGTCCATACGAGGAAAAGATTCTAGGCAATCAAGAGGGCTTGGCAGATAAGATTGTTTGGGCATTAAGGGTAGGGGGGCAATATGTAAAAGAGGTGATTCCTTATAAAGAGTATTATTTTGCCCGATATGCTCCGATTGGATCTGGATGGAAATACATCATTGATTTACTTTATCAGAACCAAGATAAGGTTCAGATTTCAATGTGGCTGCCTATATTGCTTGATTGGACAAAAGGAAATAATCGCGGAGAAACAACTCGTAAGGTTGGTTTAATGCTTGTTTCATATTATCAGAGTGACGCTTATCAAAGGGAAAAGTACCAAGATGGAATAAAAAAGTTGATACATGAGATAGCCAACAATGTGGTATGGGAGGTAAAGGAGGAACTATCCGAGTTGTTGCACAAATGTATGGGGAGTAACGAATTAAGCGATGATTTGCCTGAATTTATACTGAGTGAGAGCATTGGTGCCATGAACATTCATTGGGCTATCCCGCAAACAGTTATAGACTTGTGTCTTTACTATTGGCGAGAGCACGAAGATGAAGGCGAAGATAAGAGATGGCCCTTCGGACATCATTCACGACCGGAAAACACTGGTTTTGGAATGGATGAGAATGGAGTAGCATTCAAGTATTTTCCACCAGGAGCTAACCAGACACCCACGATGGCTTTGCTGATTGCGAATGAAAAACTTGCTGTGGATTTTATCATTTGTCTAATGAATGAGTCTATAGAGACATACGCTACTTCTAAATATGAAGACTACCTTATCAAAGTTGATATAAAAGATGATGGGAAAAAGGTGAATTGGCAATGGCATTCAGCGACATTGTGGGGTATGTATAGAGGAATGGGGTCTCCTGTTTCGCCCTATAGTCTCCAATCGGTTCACATGGCACTTGAAGCATATTTGTTGGAACTTTCAAAGGAAAAAAAATATGATCAATGCGAGGCAATACTAAAGCGATTGCTATATGAATGTCACAGTTCATCAGTTTCTGCTGTCGCAACAAGTCTTGTTTTGGCTTATCCTCACCAGTATTGGAGGATAGCCATGATACTATTCCATAACGTCTCTTTCTTTCAGACGGATTTATCTCGCGTAAATTTGGAGAACGGGATGGTGAGTTTTTATGAAATGGGAGGCAGGTCGCTAAATCCAATTGTAACTGACGAAAGAGTTGCAACCTGTAATCAGGCATTTAGGAAATCCCATTTAGAGAATGTGTGCCTTCATTATCAATTTTATGGAAGCCCAGGACTTACTGAAGAACAGAATAATGAGAGGTTGCAGAAGATTTATGGCATCTTGGATGAACATAGGAAACTTTTAAAAGACTGTAAAGGTGAAGCACGAGACCATCTTGAAATAATGTTGTCAAGGATGGACAGGCGTAGGTTAAAAGTTCAAGATACAAGGAAGGTTGAAGGAGGTTATGAGATTCAGTTTGAAACAAAATTGAACAAAAGTGCCAAGCAAATGAGCGAAAATGCCGCAGTTGATCAACAGGAAATGTTCAAGTATCTTGGGCTGATGAACTGGGCAATAGCCAAAATGAAAGGAGAAACACCTCCGAATCAGGCATATGGGGATGATGTTGAAAAGGTTGTTAAGTCGGCCAAATCCCTACAAGAGGAGTTAGCGAACGGTAGAGAACCATACTTGACTGATGATAAGACCCTGCCCTGGGTGGCGCCATGTCTAATAAAGTTCTATAAAGACCAGTTATCACCACAGGACAAGGAATGGTGCAGGGATGTTGTTGAGCATAAATTGCAAGGCTTTCAAGGACTATATGATGTGTTGGACGGTACTTCAGCCTGTATTCATGTATTGCCGTGTCTGATAGAACTGTTCCCTGAAGAAAAAGAAAAATATGTGTTACTTCTTTTAAGATGCCTGATGATTCCTGACTATGGTAATATTAGTGCAAGCGATTGTGCAACAACAGCTATTAGACAATTCAACTTATGGGAGAAAGAACCGGCCTTGATGAATAGTCTGTTTCATAAATATCTTGAAAGTACCTCGGAGCAGACAATAGCCATAGATGAAGTACACGAAATGAAGACTGTCTTCTGGCTAGTTCCAGACAACCCCGATGAAGAGGTGGCGCAAATAATTGCCAATTATTTGAAGTCTATCCCTTCTCTGATTGCACAAGGCCACGAAGCCGTTCATCAATTATTCGCAGTTACGGATTCTCTTGCGGAATTGTTTATGCGAACGGAAAGCAAAACAATCCTTTCTGCATTGCAATATACTGATGCATTGGTTAAGGAGAATTATCTTGGTGATACCTATTTGATGCACCTAATCGTCTTGGCAGATTCATATAAGAAACCTGACAGATTTTGGCGAATATGGAATTCTTACAGACCGTTGGTTTCAGAAATGGCGAAGGGTTGGGGTAAGCAACAATTGCGAACATACACGCTCAATATAGAGTGGAAAGATGGAGTGACGGAATGGCACTCATTACGATTCAAAGACCTTGATTTCTTCACCTTTATGGCAGAGCATTGTGAAGGGAATGCTGCGATATTCAATGGGTTAGTGAAAATACTGACTACAGTAGGCAGTAATTATAAGAAAGAGGGTATGGGCTGGCTGGCTGCTGCAATCAACAAATATCCCAATATGAATCTGAAGGAAACAGCAGCGTTAATGTATCTTGAATTTGTGATGTTGCCGTATGTCTATGCCAATAAGATGCAGATTAGGAGGACTTCTAAACTTCTTGCTCAAGTAAGAACGATATTGAACTTTATGGTTGCCAAGAGTTCGGTGACTGGATATGTCTTGAGAGATTTAGTGAATTAAGAAAACATGCTTTTAACTAGATTATGTGCATTTGGAATAAAATAGAAAAGTACATCAATAAAGATGTGGGAGAGGCTGCGAAAGAGATGTACAAAGACATATTTATTCATACGCTACAGGGGAAGGATACGTCGTTTTCAGTGATAGGCATCAGATGTAATTCTACATCCAGTACAGGAAAGCGTAAACTAATACCGGGGCATCTTTATATGCTACTGGAAGGGTATGATATAAAAGATGGTGGGGTAGAAAAGACTCTCTGGCGGGATGAACAGGATAAACTATATGATGACTACTACACGGAGAGCCTAGAGGGGAAGCCTCACATTCAAGTTTCTGCTATAGTTGGACAAAACGGTGCGGGGAAAAGCAGTGTTGTGGAGTTTATGATGCGGCTTATCAATAACTTTGCGGCAGCTTCGTTGGGGGAGAAAAAGCAAGGACCGGCAGCAACACGCCTACACTACATAGACGGGGTTAACGGTGAGATGTGGTATGCACAGGACAAGGCCATATATCATCTGAACGTAAAGAATGCACACGTGACACTAAGCAAATTGGAGGAACAAGAACGAGACGATACTTTCATATATTATGGTAAAGAAGGGCCTGTATTTGATAATCATCTTAGCGATGATGAAACCGTGGTGGAAGAGGTGTTGAATGGCGAAGGCGATGCGGCTAAGTTAAAACAGTATTATTCGCATTTCTTCTATACACTGGTGGCCAACCAGTCGATATATGCTTACAACACCAATGACTTTTGGGAAGAGTGCAACAGCGAGGAGAAGGAATTGGCCGCACTTGGGCCTAAGATGCCACAAGACTCATATTCTACAGAAGAGAAATGTTGGCTCCACGGCATATTCCATAAAAATGATGGCTATCAGACACCAATCGTGATAACACCTTTCAGAGACGAAGGGAATATTGATATCAACAATGAAAATCTGCTGGCATTGGAGAGACTGATGACGCTACTGGTGATGCAGGAAAACTTGAGAACCATCAATGGGCACCTAAAAGTGAAAAGCCTTTCTTATTCGTTTGAGACAGAATACGATTATGGTTATGAGGCGGTGAGAGACTATGTTGGTTTTCATAATCTGTCAGATGAAGGGTATTCGAAACTACGTGATGGTATCGTTGAGGGATGGGGTGCGTTGCTTGAGGAAAACTTGACTCAATATGCAGGCAAGCGCCATTATTATGAACAGGCAGTTGACTACTTGGTGTATAAAACGCTGAAGGTGTCGAAGCAATATAATGAGCACCACGATTTCTTTCATACGCAGAAAGAGATAACGGACAGATATGATGCGGACAAACTGAAAAAGCTTATTGAAGGGGAGTCAGTGGATCACTCACATATCACTAGAAAAGTGATGCAAACCTTGGCATATCTACTGTTTGGTATATTTGAACTGGAGGTTGTAAAAGACGAAGAAGACAAATTGATGCATAATAAGACAGAGGTGGATTTCTCTGCTTTGGCAACCAAGTGGCACTCTGAGACGACAAAGCGTTCGGATGAGATTATGTATCAGCCATTATGGAATCATATCCGTCTGCGTGCATTGACTGTCCCACCATTTTTCTGCTATCAGATAAATGTATGTGAAGTTGAAAACGAGGATGTTGATATTGACTTTGAGACGTTGAGTTCCGGGGAGAAGCAACAGATTTACAGCATCAGTTCTATACTGTACCATTTAGACAATTTGAACTCTGCCAAGGAAGACCAATTGAATGTGAACAGGATACATTACGAAAACGTGAATGTGATACTGGAGGAGATTGAGCTGTACTACCATCCAGAATTGCAGCAGCAGTTCGTGAAGTTTCTGATAGACGGACTGAACCAGATGAATCTGGAGAATATCAAGAGTATACACGTGCAGGTGGTGACACACTCTCCGTATGTGCTGTCTGATATTCCGCGAACAAACGTGTTGGCTTTGAAAAAAGACGAAGAGCAGCCCATTACAGGGTTGCGCACTTTTGGGGCCAATATTCACGATATGTTGAAAGACAGTTTCTTCTTGCAAGGTGGCTCAATGGGATACTTTGCGCAATGGGAGGTTGGACACCTGGCGGCTTGCATGGAAGTGTATAGATGGGCGAAAATGGAAGGTGTGGATTTGTTGTATCCGCCTTTTGATGTAGAGGATGAGGATGCATCGTATGGCTTTTTGAAGCGCTACCAGTACATAGAGAATGTAAAAGGAAAGAATGAAAAAAGGTTTTCGTTTGAGCATTTTAAGGTGGATTTCTCGGAAGAGAGTCTTTTGAGAAAGATAGAGATGTTTGACGAACCCGTAGTGAAGCACATTCTGTTGGAAGATTTTCACCAGACATTCCCTGAGAACGATGGAGGATATAAAGCAGCCAAGAGGCGGGAATTGGAACGGCAGTTGGCAGAACTTGTTTAAAGGATGGTGAGACGATGATGCTGAAATTGGAAAAGCCAAGTCAGACGGTGAGGGACGAGTATTTTAGGAAACTGAAAACGACTCTGATTAAGCGCATCAAATTTGGTGTGCCTCAGGATGGTACACGAAAGGTTTTGGCAGATAGTGCTAAGGCAGTGTTGCTGCCAGACTGGCATTTGGACAATCCGCAACAAACTGACCGACTGAAAGAACTGTTGACATCGGAGCCTACTGATTTGGTGACTTTGGAACAGACTATCAAGGGCGAGTTTGCTAGGCTTCCAGTGGCGGAGCAACCCTCAGATAAGGATTTGGAAACGATTATGGGTTATAAGGCTGTTTTTGATGGTCAATCGAAATCCAAAGCATTCTGGTTAGCCAAAGAGGTTGGAAAGAATACTTGTGTATATTGTAACAGACAGTATGTATTTACTGTGGAAAAAGGCGATGGTACGGTCAAGGAGGACAGAATAGCGCGACCTGTATTTGACCATTGGTTTGCCAAGAGCAAACATCCGCTGTTGTCGTTGAGCTTGTTTAACTTGATACCGAGTTGCTCAGTTTGCAATAGTTCCGTTAAAGGAAATGATGACTATACATTGGCTACGCATATTCATCCATACGTGCACGAGGTTGATCATCCCGATTTTACGTTCAGAGTATCCGCAGCGGCCAAGAAAGAGATAGTTTGGGAAGTGAAACTGGATGCAGCGCCTGGAAGTAAAGAGGAGAGAACTATTAATGACCTATGCTTGAATGAACAGTACACCATGCATGGGAAGACAGAGGTGAGCGACTTGATGGAATTTAAGCAGAAATATCCTACGGGGTATTTGAAACAATTGATGCAAGATGTATTGAAAGATGCTGCGAAGAACGGGCATACGCTGACGATAGAAGAAGTCTATAGAATGTTGTTTGGGACGGAGATAAAAGAAGATAAGTATCTTGACCGCCCGTTGAGCAAGATGAAATATGATATATTGCACGATATGGGGGTGGTGTGAAGAAATGTGACTTCAAATTGAAAGAGAATACGATATGATTGAAGAATCAAAAAATAAAGTAGTCGGTTCGGGCTCAATGCCTTTAGACAAAGAATATGCACATTGGATAGCTGAGCTTGCCAAGCGCTACCGATCCAGCCAGATAAAGGCTTCGATAAAGGTAAATGATGAGATGCTTCGCTTCTACTGGTCGGTAGGAGAGGACATTGAGAGGCGAAAATATGAAAACAGGTATGGATCCCATTTCTACGAAAATGTCAGCCGTGACTTGAGGCATGTTCTGGGATTGAAAAGGGGCTTGTCGCCTACCACAATAAAGTATACGCACTATTTCTATTGTCTTTATAATCAGGTGCTTGGGAATCGTCAAGGGGTTGTTGACGATTCTTTGCCCGTAAATCGTCAAGGGGTTATTGACGATTTTGAGAGTATCTTTATGGTCCCGTGGTCGTTGCATATTCTCATTATTGATAAGTTGAAGAACGACCCGAAGAAAGCTATGTTCTTTGTCAAGAAGACGATAGAAAATAATTGGGGGTATGGCGTATTATTGAATTTTATAAAGACGGACCTCTATGAACGTCAGGGTGCGGCACAGACTAACTTTGCACTGACAATGCCTGCCCCCGAGAGTGACTTGGCGCAGGAACTGCTAAAGAGCCCGTACGATTTTACGTTTCTGCCCGGAAAGGAGAAATATCAAGAGACAGAGTTGAAGGATGCGCTGATAGAGCACATCACTCAGTTTCTTGTTGAGCTGGGACGTGGATTCTCATACGTCGGGAAGGAATACCGGCTGGTGGCAGGGGGCAAGGAGAAGTTTATCGACTTGCTGTTCTATATCATTCCCTTGCATCGGTATTGTGTCATCGAAGTCAAGATAACCGAGTTTGATTTCCCCGATTTGGGACAACTGGCGGGATATGTGGCAATGGTAGATGACCTGCTGAATACCGAAGTGGAGAATCCTGCCATCGGACTGCTGATTTGCAAGGAGAAGAATGCTGTGCTGGCTCGTTATGCGTTATCCGGCATGAATCGGCCAATGGGAATCTCAGAGTATGAGGTGGCCAGACAGCAGTTGCCTGACGACTTGAAAAAGACTCTTCCGAGCACAGACGAGATTGAGGCGGGGCTGAACAAGATGTGAGAAGGGCTAAGATAGGAAGGTGAATAAAGAAGGCTGAGGTAACTTCGAGGGCTGAAGTACGAGGTAAGAGGGCTGATGGTCAGACTTCAAGTCGCGTACCAGTGTTTCTACAGTCGGTTGCGACGATTTGTAACCAGTTGTTGAGGTCTGGAACTAGCATTGGAGCAAATAATGCAGAGGCCACTAATGCGGTAAGTAAACAAGACTTTAGAGCAAAAAGCTATATCGCACTCAAGGAGGCTCGTGAATCATTATACTGGATAGAGTTACTACATAGAAACAAATATCTGGATGAGAAAGAGTACGAATCAATACATGGTGATTGCGAGGAACTGGTTCGAATCTTGGTTTCCAGATGTAAGAAGCTAGATTCAGAGGTCTGAAGTATGAAGGCTGAAGGATGAGATGGGAGATATAGATGCTTATTTCCAAAGAATCTAACATTTACACGAGACTGCTATTATGCTGAATCCATTAAGGATATTTGCATCCCCGCAGATTGAAGTAGAGTGGGATGATGTAGTAAAAAACAACTTGAAGCCAATCTATAGGACGCAAAACAACGCAAGAGTTCCTATTAGATTGTTTGATCTGCTCAAGGAACTTGGCAGTGTTCAGTCAAAGCGTTTGCATCCGTCGTTGGTGAAATCAATGATGGACTATGATTACCTTTTTGACTTGATAGAAAATACACCTGAACTGAAATTGAGAATAACCGACATCAAAGCACATTTAGGTAGTGAGTTCCTTACAGTAGTTTCTGGTGACATGGGTATTGGTCTGTCGGTGGTGGTGACAAGCCAGCTGTTTGATGTGGATAAGTCCACAATATGCAAAATAATTGGAACAGGAAGACGTCCAGATTGGAAGTGTTTATTGAAAGATGGCCGTGTTATGCTTGTAGAGGCGAAAGGCAGTACAAGTAAAACAACATCTAATAGTCAATTAACGGACGCGGTGGACCAAAAGAACCATTATCAAGGTGATATTAGAATTGCAACTGCAGCATTGTTAAACGAAACCGTTTCAAGTAGGTTGAAAATTGTTGATCCGCCTGTAGTAGAAAATGGTGGTGAGAATATGCGCCATGTGTTTAGAGCGAATCATTACGCATCTGTATTCTCATTTATAGGATCAGATGTAATGAGCCTGTATTTCGAAAAGATGGCTAAGAGGCTTTCTGGTGAAATTATGGAAGCGGAGATGGGTGATAAGGAGCTAATGTATAACGAACTCCGTTACAATGCTCCGAGCCTTAGATATGGAGGAAAGTATTACTCAGGTCAATTGTTCCTTACAGGGGAGAATCAATATATCTTCCTTGGTGTTGATAAAAGACTCTTATCTTATCGCGGATTTATGGAGTATGAAGACGTAGAAGAGGAACAAACGAGAGAATATAGAGGCAATGAGTATGTTGTTTATACTGATGGTATACTGATAGTAAATGTGAAGAATACCAATACATTCTTTGAAGAGAATCATATGGAGAGTGTTGGATTGGGTTATGAGCATATAGTCCTTTCTGACATTGACTCTATACGTGGAAGTTCTTTTAAAAGATATGTAAAGTATCTGTTAGAGAAGTGTGGTGGCGTTGTTGAAATAACGGATGATGGAAGCTTGCACTTGCAGTATGGTGAACAGAAAAAGGTATTTGTTATATATCATGTTCAGAAAACTGGCAATAGGCAGGCAACATGGAGGCAGATAAAGAAGGCAGAAAATATAATAGCAGGATATGATGGCATCCTTGTGACTAATTTGTGGATGCATAAAAGAGAGCAGGGTTTTAAATGCATTGATAGAAAAGGGTTTGAAGCAATTGCCAATGCAAGGGGGAGTGTTGATGTGGTGCGTGAAGTATTAATGTTAGATAAGTAATTGCCTATATAGTACATTTTTATGGTATCAAATGGAGCTCATTTTGTGAAAGCAGATTTGCATATTCACAGTTATGGTGATTATGGCTCATACGATGTTGAGGATCCTCAGATGAATCCTAACAATATTGTAGATACAGCCATTACAAAGGGTTTGAAGGTTATTAGTATAACAGACCATAACGAAGTGATTAATGCATGCAGTGCTATACAGTATGCCCAAGGGAAAGACATATTGGTAATCCCTGGAGTAGAGTTATCGACTCCTCAAGGACATCTATTGCTATATTTTGATACTGCTCAACATTTGAGGACTTTTATCAGTCAAGTAACTATACCAGAAGACAAAAAGACTTGTTTGACGGGCATAGTTGAGTGCTTGAATAAAGCAGAACTATTAAATGGATTTGGGGTGCTTGCGCATATTGATATTGATGGTGGATTTGAACACACTATCGGTTCTTATAATCTCCAAATGGAGGAAATACTAAAGCATAGGAATCTATTTGGATTAGAAATAACAAGTCGGTCAAATATTAATTGGTATACTGAAACTGATACATCAGACAAAGCTGTGGACAGGAAGAGGCTTATGAATATAAGGTCTACATCTTTAGACAAAGAGCAATCGGATAGTTTGCCAAAACTGATGTCGTCTGATGCTCACACCATAAACAAACTGGGTAAGAATGTTGATGATGAGGCAAAGCTTACGAGGCTAAAAATGGATGACCTTACATTCGATTCATTTAGAATAGCCTTGCATAGCGGCAGTTCAAGAGTGCGTATAGAAAGCGAGTTGCCCGAAATAGTCCCCAGGTTTGATGAGATAACAATAGAAGGTGGACTGCTTGATAAACAAGTCGTCAAATTCAGCAATAATCTGACTTGTATTATCGGAGGAAGAGGTACTGGTAAATCAACATTGTTGGAATGTGTCAGGGTTGGCTCTGGTAATAACTCTGATGAAGACGTAATTGACAGCGAAGTTTGGCCGGATGTAATTACACTAACGTATATTGATGAAGAGGGTGTTAAGCATACGTTCCGCAGAGAGAAACATTTAGAAACAGCCAATATAAGCCCTGATGGTATATTATTTTGCCCCTTGGAATGGTATGGGCAGGGCGAGACGGCAAAAGCAATAGAGAAAAGTGAAGGGAATCCTTTGCACCTCATTAATTTTCTAAATACGTTTGTTGACTTGGCAGCAATAAACATGGAGGACGAGGAGGTACGTGAACTGCTGAGATCAAATCAAACAGATTTAACTCAATTGAGGCTCGATATTAAACAAAAGCCTGAAATTGAAAAGATTAAAAAAAGCTATGATGCTCAACTAAGGCAATTGCAAAAGGACAAGGTGAAAGATTTGGTTGCTTTCAATCTATCACTTGCGAAAGAAAGGGAGATTCGTCAAAATGTTATTGATGAACTGAATGGTCTTGTGAAAAAATACGGAGCTTTACTCTCGGATAATACCATTTTTGAAAGGTTCAAGAATCTTGATACTACAGATATTAAGATAGGAACGGATTATATAGAGAGCGTAAAGGCACTTGTTGAGCAGTTCGCTCAAATAGTAGCTATAAAACATTCGGAACTGGTGGGTGACCTCAGAATAAAGATATCAGAGCTGAAAGTTGCAATCAATGGGTGGAAGGGGAAAGATGCTGAATATCAGAAAAAAATTGATGAAAAAAGAGCAGAGCTAGAAGCAAAAGGAATACCATTTGACCTTGGCAAAATCAACAAGATTATTGCAGATAGTATGCTTTATGAGAAAAAACTCAAAGAAATAGAGGAGAAAGAGAAACAATTAAAGGAGAAGGTCAAGACAAGAAGAGAATTGATAAATAGGAGAACCTCTCTTTCTTCAAACAGATATATGGCACATGTCAAGTTCTCCACAATTATTAATGCTAATTTAAAGAACAATGTTGATGATTTCTTTGTAACATTAAAGTATGCAGAAGGAATGTTTTCTCCAACGTTCCGCGATACTTTGGCAAGTGTGTGTCAATGGCGTAAAAATAAGGTTGATGCGATTATGAGGTCTATATCGCCTCTAACCCTTGCAGCATACGCTTATAAGAGTGACTTCTCATTTATGGATGGTATAGTTGATGAAAATGGTATGAGGGTCTTTACTGAAGACGATAAAACCAGTTTTCTCTCCAAGTGCAAAGAAAACTATCGCTATGAGGATTTTGAGAGTGAGTTGAGCGATGACCTTCCAATGATTACGGTCTCTAAAAAGATAACGGACGAGACAGGAAAAGACACTTATATTACACGTACCCTATACCAGTTATCAATGGGACAACAACAGTCTATCCTATTGGCAATTCTATTACAGTCTGACAGTAAAAAGCCACTGCTGATAGATCAGCCGGAAGATAATTTGGATAGCGAGTTTATCTATAAATCCATAGTGAGCAACTTAAGAAGGATAAAAGAACATAGACAAGTAATCATTGTAACTCATAACGCCAACATTGCAGTACTTGGTGATGCAGAGTTGATAATACCTTTAAAGAGTAACAGCTCCCGTACAATGGTACTAAATAGAGGTTCAATAGATAATAACAACACCAAGGTTTTGTGTTGTGAAATTTTAGAAGGAGGCAAGAGGGCGTTCAAGAAGAGGCAAACGATTTATCATATATAGGAGGAAGCATTAGAAGAAAAAACGGAACCACAACTTTCGCTGTAGTTCCGTTCAAGGTCCAGAATAATGAATCGAACCCATAACTCACGGCAGGCCGCTAAGTGCCCTACGAATCTGGTTCATGGCATCGCTGTGGCGGGGTTCACGATTAATGATAGAGAGGAATGATTACCATACAGGACTTGTATAACATTGTAGGGAATAAGATTGCTAATGAGGCGCAGAAGGCTCTCATTAAAAATAACTTCCCTCCTCAAATAGCTGAGCAGATGTGTAACGCCATCGACGGGCAGGAGAGAGCAGAACACTTTCAACGCCTGTTGAAGGAATACAACGAGTGGATGCAGAACCAACAGCGCCAGCAAGAGGCGGTGCAGCGGTTTTTAAGGGAGTATTATAAGTAAGGGGATGTTTTCATGAGTGGTTTACTGAGCTCGTTTGCTATAAGTGTTGCGGCTAATATCGTAACCTCTCTTTTCTCGAAGAATAATACGGAAAAAGAGATACGGACTGCATTTCAGGATGCTATCGAGAAATGGTGTACTAATGAAGATATAAGGAGGTTTCGAGAGTGGGAAATCAGTAAGCTTTTGGAGGATTATATGGCTAATCCTAACATGGATCCATCAAATCTTTCAGCAGATATGAAAGAGTTCCTTTCTGTTTTCGAGAAGTGTGTGGCGGAACATCCTGCGGTATTTAATTATCTATCTGCCATTAAAGAAAAGGGATACTATGATGTCGTGATGACTTCGATTCAAGGCGTTCATCGTAAACTGGATGTTATTCAAGAGAAGTTGGATGCAGCTAATCCTATACACGAAGAACTACACTCTGAGGCTGTCGCAGAGTTAAATACAGTACTGGCAGAGGAGGTGGAGGATGCGGTGAATGCGCTGTTGTATGGTATTATAGCAGCTTTTGATGATGAAGATGTATTTGCTTATACCGAGGTCCACGAGAATGGAGATGTTGAGGTTGTTATAGATAAGGATTCGATGTTGGTGGAAGAGGATGGGGATTTCTACAGGCCAAAGTTCCATGACTTCAACTACGACTGGGACAAAGAGAATAGACCGGATTGGACTGCAATAGACCCTGATACGGATTTCTGGGAGATGTTCTCGGAGAGCTATATAGCTGCTTTCCAACTGATGAGAATCAACTTCAACGATGGAATGGATGAGATCCAGTCATATCTGGATAAAAAGAGCATCAACGATCAATTGTCTACGGACGAAAAGCGTCAACTGAACTATATCATACAGAATATGCGAGCCGTGGAGTCGGTCTTTGATAAATACCACGACATCTTTGTTAAGGTGGAGAAGGCTCGTTTTTGCAATTTGGAAGTGAAATGTGTTCGTGAGTTTGAGCAAAATGGGTTGCAACTCGGTCATTTTGAGATATACTATGCGACAGAATCGTACAGAGAGAAAATGACGGAAACGATAGCCCCAATGGAGATGCAAGACAACTTGCTTGATGTGTATATGATTAATCCGGACTATTATTTTAAGGTAACTGGATATGTCGGTGAATTGTTTCACTCTGTCAGGGCTTGGTGGGAGTTGTCTGGTATAAAGCAGAATGAGATGGAAGGGGAGTGATTTTTCAAAGTTTAGAGTTTAGGGTTTAGAGTTTAGAGTTTAGAGTATAGAGTCAGTACCTAAGTTTCAAATTTAAGTTTCAGGTTTTAAGTTTCAGTTCTCACACAGATAGCACGGATAACACAGATATTTGGTTTTAAGATCCACGTTCCAGGTTTCATGTTTCAAGAACGCGAATTTCCATCAATCGCCCGTTCTTGAGACCTACGGAACTAGCGACCGGAGGTCGAGAGAATTTGTCGTTAATTCTCTTTTGAACACGAACGTTCGCAAAGGGAGAGAAGAGCAAACTTGTTTGCTTTCCCGAGCCAAAGAAATGTCAACGAAGTTAATGGCACGGATAGACGCGAATAGACGAAAACAAGAGGCCTTATCTTGGCTGCCACCTCGATAAGTCCTCTAGTAATTGGAACAATGGTGAGAAGGTTACTTGCGGCGCTTGGTGGGTCCGACTTTCACTTTCTCAACGACGGTAGTACGAGGATGCTTCTCAGCTTCCTTCATCGGGATGAAGCGACCGGTTTCAGCGCTTCTGGCTTTTTCTACTGTGCGTGCCATAATCGATTTCCTGCTCCTTTCAGGCGGTTGTGAAGGCTTGCCCAAGGACTTCGGGTTTGACATCGGATCGGGCAATCCGTTTTTGTTAACGCAATCTGTATGCCAGCCTGTCAAAGAATGACAAAATGGCAGATTTTATATTTAAATTTCGTGAAAAATAAACGAAATTCCAAAATAAAAACGTCGAATAAGAAAAAATGTCGTATCTTTGCACCGTTATATAAAACTGGAGAATTATGATAGCGGAATTCAAAATCAGGAACTTCTACTCATTGCGCGATGAGCAGACGCTGAGTTTTATCCCTACAAACGACGATACATCGCGGGATATATACACGGAGGAGGTGGCGGACGGTGTGTCACTGCTGAAGATAGGCTGTATCTATGGCTCTAATGCTTCAGGTAAGACAAATATCTTGAAGGCACTCGATTTCTTTTCGCAGTTCATGGTCAATGACAATTTGAACAAAGGCGACGAGATAGGAGTTGTACCTTTCTTGCTTGATGATGTGTCGAGCAAGGAAAGGACGCAGTTTGAAATGACTTTCTATCTAAACCGCGAAAAGTATAAGCTCAATCTGGTTTTGGATAACAAGGTGATTTATGAGGAAACCCTGCAGGTTTATTCTACTGTTCAGCCTACTTTGTTGTACAAGCGCACTTATAATGCTGAAAAAGATGCAACAGACATTGTTTTTGGCGGAAAGGTGGGGTTGGTCAAGAAAAGCAGGGAGGCAATTGAGGGTAATACCTTCAATAAGCGTACGGTTATAGCTGCTTTCGGGAAGTCAAATGTTGAGAAATCGAGATTGAATCTTGTTTATGATTTCTTTTCCCAAAGGATTGCCCCCATTATGTACCCGCAAAGCAGTCTGATGGGCTTCACCAAACGTCGTATATCAAGAGACAGGGATGGACGACTGAAGAAATTCATCCTGCATTTCTTGAAAGCATCTGACTTTAATATCTCTGATATTGCTATCCACGAGGAGGAAGTGAACATTACTCCTGAAATGGAACTTGTGATTAAGAATACTTCTGGGATGCCGGAGAATGCAAAGGAGGAAATTCTGAAAAAGGGTACTTTGCACTCGGACGAGATGTTCTTTGTGCATCATACCAGTAATGGGGATAAAGAGCTTGACGAAGAATTAGAGTCTCGGGGTACCAAGAGATATATGGGACTGGCCACGATCCTTTATGACTTGTTGGTTCACGGCATCATTCTTCCAATTGACGAGATAGAGACAAGTATTCATTATGAATTACTGTCTTATTTTATTAAGGTGTTCCTGGTGAATAGCAAGCGTGGCGGTCAGCTGATTGTCTCTACACACGACATCAACCTTCTGGATGAGGATTATATCCGTAGGGATGTGATTTGGTTCACAGACAAGAACGATTGCGGAGAAACACAACTGATAAGGCTGTCAACCCTTGGTTTGCACAAGACACTTTCGGTTTATAATGCCTACAGGCAGGAAAAGCTTGTGAATCTGCCTTTCCTGGACAGTATTTATATGGATATGGATGAATACTATGAACAAACAGAGGAATAGAAGAGTACGGAAGAGCATCGCTATAATCGGTGAAGGGCTGACAGAGTATCGCTATGTGGATGATATGCGCACGACTGAGCGCTACAGGTTCAGTCTGGTGCCGGGTATCCCTAAGCATTCAGACATTGATGATATTGTGAATCTGGCAAGAGAGCGAGTGTACGCAGGCTATGACTACGTGTTGTGCCTGATTGATATGGATGTGATTGAAGGTAACCACGAAAAAATGGAGCATTACCGTGCATTGAAGAAGGATAATCCAAAGATTATCTTTGTGGAGTCAAGTCCATGTACGGAATACTGGTTCCTGATGCACTATATGCCCGGTCCGTCGAGCAAGGAGTATGCTGACTACGATGCCGTGGCACAAGAACTCAAGAAGCATATCCCCAACTATGACAAGACGGAGGTTTTCTTCAACAAGACTCATATCTACAGGGAGTTGAAAGAGAAGGGTAATATGGAGAGGGCCATTGAGATCTCGCGGGAGCTTGAGGAGTTGCGCACCAAGGAGCCGGAAGTGTACATGTCTTACACGCAGATGTATAAGCTGTTTGATATTATAAAAGAGATAATGAAGTAAGAGTGTTGATGTCATCTATGAGTTCTTCCCGTACTTCGAATACGAAGGAAACCTTGACCCAAAGAAGGATGTTGTAAAAAAGTATTAATGAATACGATAGTTAGTTGCCCCTGCTTTAGTCACAAATAATTGACATTCAATGGAATAAGTTCAAAAAGTACTTGATTTATTTGCAGAAAATGCATATCTTGCAGGAAGAAACCTGCAAATAATTTAGAGCATGATAGGCAAAAAAACAGCGGAACATCAGATGTCCATCTTTGACTTAGCATTGGAAAGTTTTATCGACATGAACCATGAACTGGTCCTTCTGTCCAAGCAGATAGACTGGGAGGCGGTGGAGTCGGAGTTCGCGGAGTACGATAGACATGACGAAGTTCCGTAAGCGTATCGGTGAGAAGGGTGTTGAGAAGATTTTCAAGATTAGCCTGATGGTGAATGCGTCGGAGATAACGGAGAATGAGTTGAAGCAGGTGATGATAGACAGCACGGTACAGGAGAAGAACATCACGTTCCCGACGGATGCGAAGCTTTATCGGAAGATTATAGAACGGGTGTTGAAGGTATCCGAGCGTGAGCATATCGAGCTTCGCCGGACGTACACTCGGGAAGTGAAGGCCTTGAAGTTGAAGGTCCGTTTCATGAACCATCCGACGCGTATGAAGGAGGGTAAGAAGGCCGTGAAGCGCCTGATGACCATCGCCAAGGCCATGGTGAATGACATTGCCCGCAAGATGAGTGACATTCAGCTGTCTTGTTATCGGGAAGATATTGAGCTGTACCTTCGTGTAATCAAGCAGGAATGCAGCAACAAGGACAAGGTGTACAGCCTTCATGAGCCCGAGGTGGAGTGCATCTCGAAGGGGAAGGAGCACAAGAAGTATGAGTTTGGGAACAAGAGTGCGAATGCGAAGACAGGGAGCGGCTTGATTGTGAGCGTGCTGGCGTTCCAGGGTAACCCGTATGACGGTCACACGTTGTCTGCGCACAGGAAGCAGATAGCCCGTCTTACCGGCTATGAGCCAGTAGAGGCGTTGACAGATAGAGGATACCGTGGAAAGAAACGGGTCGGTAATATGGCCATCAGCATTCCCTCATCCGGATCGCCCGGGCAGAGCTACTACCAGAAACGGAAAGCTCGGAAGAAGTTCTGCAAGCGTGCGGGAATCGAGCCGGTTATCGGCCACCTGAAATTCGACCACCGGATGATGCGGAACTACCTCAAGGAACCCTTGGGGACGCCATCAATACGATGATGGCTGCCGCAGCGTACAACATAAGGCATTGGATGAACAAACATGCCTTGTCTTCTTTTGTCTCCTGGCTGCTGACGCTGGTCAGACGCCTGGAGAATGTGTTATTTGAGAATGAAAACCAATATGCCTGGAAAGACTCCACTCTCGCGACGGTTGCGAAATAGGGGTTTGGTAGGCTTGACTAAGTAAGGGGGATGTTTCATGAGTGGTTTACTGAGTTCGTTTGCAATAAGTGTTGCGGCTAATATCGTAACCTCTCTTTTTTCGAAGAATAATACGGAAAAAGAAATACGGACTGCATTTCAGGATGCTATCGAGAAATGGTGTCCTAATGAAGATATAAGGAGGTTTCGAGAGAGGGAAATCAGTAAGCTTTTGGAGGATTATATGGCTAATCCTAACATGGATCCATCAAATCTTCCAGCAGATATGAAAGAGTTCCTTTCTGTTTTCGAGAAGTGTATAGCGGAACATCCTGCGGCATTTAATTATCTGTCTGCCATTAAAGAAAAGGGATACTATGATGTCGTGATGACTTCGATTCAAGGCGTTCATCATAAACTGGATGTCATTCAAGAGAAGTTGGATGCCGCTAATCCTATACACGAAGAACTACACTCTGAGGCTGTCGCAGAGTTAAATACAGTACTGGCAGAGGACGTGGAGGATGCGGTGAATTCGCTGTTGTATGGTATTATAGCAGCTTTTGATGATGAAGATGTATTTGCTTATACCGAGGTCCACGAGAATGGAGATGTTGAGGTTGTTATAGATAAGGATTCGATGTTGGTGGAAGAGGATGGGGATTTCTACAGGCCAAAGTTCCATGACTTCAACTACGACTGGGACAAAGAGAATAGACCGGATTGGACTACAATAGACCCTGATACGGATTTCTGGGAGATGTTCTCGGAAAGCTATATAGCTGCTTTCCAACTGATGAGAATAAACTTCAACGATGGAATGGATGAGATCCAGTCATATCTGGATAAAAAGAGCATCAACGATCAGTTGTCTACGGACGAAAAGCGTCAACTGAACTATATCATACAGAATATGCGAGCCGTGGAATTGGTCTTTGATAAATACCACGACATCTTTGTTAAGGTGGAGAAGGCTCGTTTTTGCAATTTGGAAGTGAAATGTATTCGTGAGTTTGAGCAAAATGGGCTGCAACTCAGTCATTTTGAGATATACTATGCGACAGAATCGTACAGAGAGAAAATGACGGAAACAATAGCCCCAATGGAGATGCAAGACAACTTGCTTGATGTGTATATGATTAATCCGGACTATTATTTTAAGGTAACTGGATATGTCGGTGAATTGTTCCACTCTGTCAGGGCTTGGTGGGAGTTGTCTGGTATAAAGCAGAATGAGATGGAAGGGGAGTGATGGTAATGAGGGATGACTTTGGATGGTTGATGTAAGATAATGATCGCCATGAATACAATCCAGGGAGTAAATCCCAAGAACTCAAAGAGGTGCTGAAGAGAGAGGGGGGATGGAGTGATGGCTTGTTTGTAACACAGAAATCACAGATAGCACAGAAAGGGCTGCGCCAACGTTAAGCTTGACGATAACCATATAAAGTTTAGAGTCGGTATGCAAGATATAAGTTTGAAGTTGAAGCAATTGAGCAAGGACTCGTGGAATTGCGTAAGAACAATGACGGACTGGCATGAAGACCATTGACGTAGAACTGTTGAATCGGGTATCTGCCCAGGCGAAGGCGTCGGAGCGGCTGCGGATGAACTATAACTTCCATGAGTCGCTGGAGGACAAGTGCCACCGTATGCTCAATGCTGTGGAGCCGGGGACGCAGGTGCCCATACATCGGCATCCGACAAAGGATGAGTCGTTCGTGTTGCTGCGGGGCAAGGTGAAGGTGACGACATACAATGACGACGGCTCGGTGTTAGAGAGTGTGGTGCTCTGCCAGGAGGAGGGTCGCTATGGTGTGGACATCAAGAAAGGGGTGTGGCATAATCTGAAGAGCTTGGAGCCAGACTCCGTGATTTTCGAGTGCAAGGAGGGCCCGTTCGTGCCGCATGAGGTGGAAGGGGTGATGACGGTTAAGGGTTAAAGGTTAATGGTTCACGGTGAATGACTTTAAGCGAACACGAATGGCACGAATCAAACGAATATTGGATGCTGTGTGGGAGGCTTTCCGCTACCTGTTTCTCACCCCGAGCTGGGGGAGCAAGCGCCGGGCGGAGCAGCGGGAGTATGAGGAGCGGCTGGAGAAGAACTAAACTTTGGGGATTAAAATGGATTTAGTAAGGGTTATTCAATATACAGACATTTTCCCGGAGGATCGAGACCGCCTCCCTGAGGTGGATACACTGATAAAGGGGATTAATCGTGCTCATTTGTGTACGATGACAACAAATATGTTCTCTCGTCTGGTAGAACAGCCTTTCTTTGACAATGATTTAGACCCCAGAAAAGAAGAATTTGATTACGTAAGGTTTTTCATATCGGGAAAGAATGCTGCTTTTATTCAGGATATTGTTGAAAGATATCGCAGATTCAAAGATGACGAGAAAACAACAAGAAGGGTAAAGGTTAAACATGTGGCTACAACGAAGGCTGCGGTAATGACCTTCCAACGTCAATTATTTGCTGTGCCACCATCAGAAGATGAACTGACAGAGCAGTCGGAGATTGATTTCTTCAAAGCCTTGTTGCTCATAAACCAAAAGGTATATGAGTTCTCGTTTGATGATAATAAACACGAAGAAGAGCCTTATGACCTTAGGCTTGCACATCTTTTCCTGGCTAACAACTATGCCAATGAAGATGTGGATGCATCAGACATCCATGATGTGTTCAGAAGACAGCTTGTGAAGAGTGTGGAATTGTTCACCTATCTTTGCAGGGACAAGAGAATGAAGCCAATAAGAGAAAGATTCTATGCTCATTATAGAATTGGAAACTGGGTGGATTATATTATTCCTCACGTAGCCTGCATACACTGGATGAAGGAGAAAAGCGGGCTTCTAAAAGTGGAAGGCAAGCATCATACAGGACGGAAGGCAAGGCGTGTGTTTAAGCAAAGTGCTATTGATCAATCGGAGGTAATTTCGTATAGGGATAATGCTGACTATATGGCGTTTCGAGGGAAGCCCCTAATCCGTATGAGTAAGTATAGTTATGCGATAACGAACTTGACGTTTGTGGTTGAGCATATTTATAATAGTGTATATTTTGAGTTGAAAAAATACCGTAAGGATGCTGGATTTACGAATGATGATGATTTCAGACGTTATTTCACGACGGAGTTTTCTCAAAATTTTATGCTCAACCGGTTTGTTGGCAGAGGCCTTTGCGGGAAAGAGGTGGTGGCCTTGAATGGAAAACAGTGTGATGAGATAGTAAAGGCGAGTGGCGCTGAAAATGTAAATCCTCCAGACTTTTATTTACGGTATGAGGATAGTTGTGTCTTATTTGAGTTTAAGGATACTTTGCTTGCGGGAAAACTAAAAGACGAAAGGAATCCCGAGAAATTTTTTGATGAGATCAAGAAGAAATTTTTAGTGAATCAAGACGGGAGACTGAAAGGCGTAGCACAACTGATGGCCAATGCAAAGGCTATACAAGAGGGGACTTTCATTTTTGACAGGGAGGTTAATAAAGATTTGACTGTATATCCTGTGCTGGTGGTTGATAATCCAGTATATACCATGAGAGGGATGCATAAAAAGCTGGAGTATCTGATGAGAGATTATTGCAGGGAGAAGGGGATAACGGGTGCAACAATTCGACCATTGGTTCTTGTAGATGTTGCTACACTTCGTTTATATGCGGACTATTTCTCTACAGTAGGATTTCCGGGAGTATTTGAAGAGTACTATAATGCCATGCGGCTTTCTTCTACCCCGAGTTATGATGAAACGGTGGAATCGCTGATGTCTTTTTCTGAATATATGAAGCAGAAGAAAACGAGTGATATGGGGCAGGTGTTTAACCAGATACTGCGACAGGCAGAACCTTATTTTAAAAGGGGGTAAGGAATGACGCAGGAGGAACGGTGGTATGCTCGGTATGATGAGGTGAAAACGTTTATTGAAAGCAATAAGCGGAACCCCTCGAAGCACTACATTGAGGAGCATGACATGCTGAACTGGGTGAAGGCAAACAGGAAGAGGATGAATGCGGGGGAGATGAGGGAGGAAAGGAGGGAGATGTTTGAAAAGTTGCTTGGGCTTTGTGAGCAATATAAGCGGAAAAACCAATATGAATGAGAAGAAGGGGTTAATGTGATGGACATTGGCCTCTTTGTTTGTTAAGAAAGGATAAAGTTTGTGAAGGAATACTACCGGTTTGAGGGGGAATGATTAATTTTGCAGGATAAAGTTTGTGAAGGAATGCAATAAAATTGGAGGAGAATCGTTATTTTTGCAATATAATGGGTGAATTATGGCTCCTATTGAAAACATAAAAGGCATAGAGACAAGGTATTTCCGCCACTTCAAGGGCGGGAAATATAAACTTGTGGCCATAGGACAGGATAGCGAATCACTGGAGTGTGTGGTGGTTTATCAGGCCCTCTACGGAGACCACCAGATATGGGTGCGGCCTATGGATATGTTTTTCGGAACAGTGGAAAGAGACGGACACGCCATCAAACGCTTTACGGAAATAACAGAGGAGGAAGCTTATGAGAAGTGAAGAGGATAAGGTTTACTTAGCCAACAAGCATAAAGGCGGAGAGGCCAACGTGAAAGGCGGCTTGTATGAGGACTATTATGCAGTCTATCAGATGGTGGCCTGCATCGCCAAGTACAATCGCGAATTGGACGGAGTGGCTTTTCAGACACAATTGGAAGATACGTTTGTGGATGACCTTCTGATAGTGCATCCGGAGATTAATGTGTACCACCAATTGAAGAATACTCAGCAGTTGAGTTGGAATACAAAGCCCAACGGCTCAAGAACGGTAGCTTCTGACTTTGAGAAACAGATTGAAGACTGCGAAGACAAGGATGAGACGTTTGCCCTGAAACTGATTTATTCGGCGATAGGCAGCAATGTGGCTACTAACGTGCCTGAGAATATATGCAAATATACGACGGCAGAATACTTCCCTTATCAAGATGACCTGAATAGCCTGATACTGATCAGTACGGAGTTTAAGGATGTGTTGAGACAAATTTCTGCAAGGGGGGACGACTCTTCGGACGACGAACTGAGTGAAATAGCAACGGTGTTCCTGGGTGTATGGAGGGCCAATGGCGGGAAGGAAAAGTTGCGGTTGTCTGAAATTGTTGAGAAGGCTGAGCGTGTGAAACACTTTAACCTGGCTATCCATCCATCGGAGGAGATGAGTGAAGAATGCCGTGGCATTTTAGAGGGCATTAACGGGTTGGAGTTCTACGTAAAAGGGCGAATGCTGTATTGGTCCATCGGTCTGATGAGCGGAAGTTATCCGTGGAGTGTAGAGGTTCAGGAAAGGATTGTGATGCAGAGACCAAAGACAAAAAGAGAATTCATTTCACTGTTTTAAGAAAGGAGGCAAATATGAGGAAATATTTAAACCTGCAATGCGGTGATGGTGGAAAGATAAAGCAGTTGCTGAATGCGCTGGCTGACAAGGAAACTGATGTGGAGGCGTATCGTAATGCTTTCTATGCCCTGGGCGTGGAACTGGGAAGGCTGCTTGGTGAAGAATACCGGGATGCCCGGGCCGGAGCGACCATGCTGGTGTGTGCATCGGAGGATGCGGACTGGCTGGCGAGTGGTGTGGAGGCCGGTATGGGTAAAGGCGACCTGAAGAAGTCGGTTTACTGGAGTTCGCGTGAAACGGTGTATGAAAGCGAGGGCGGTGAGAAGATTGAGATTGCCCCTATAGAGAAGGCTTACGAGGAAAAGATAGAGAAGTGTGATCTGCTGGTGATAGTGAAATCTATTATCAGTACCTCGTGTGTGGTGAAGACGCAACTGACAAGGCTTATAGGGAAGGTGAATCCGGACAAGATAGCCATTGTGGCACCAGTGATGTATGTGGACGGAGAAAAGAACCTGCGGAAGGAATTTCCGGAGGTGATAAGCAGCAAGTTCAGGTTCCTGACCTTTGCCGTTGATGACGAGAAGAAGGGCAGCGAGGTGTTGCCCGGCATTGGTGGGTGGGTGTATCCGAGGCTGGGACTTGGCGGCATGGCAGAGAAGAATTCATATATACCCAAAATGGTGCTGGAGAGGATATAGATGGTATGAGATCGGTGAAAAAACATGATATTCAGCAATATGAAGAGGCTTACCGAGAGACTTGCAAAAGAGACGGTAGGCCTATTGCTGTAAATAATAAGCCGGTATTCGGGACAACAGAATGGGCAGCCTCGAATGTGAATATTATAAAGGGTTGCAGCAATGACTGTAAGTATTGCTTCAGCAAGGAGATGAGCATTCGTTTCAAGCGTAAAACGCCTGAAAGTTGGAAGCAGGAAGAGGTGAATTGGAAGGTTTATAACCGTAAGGTGCGGTGCCGGGAAGGATATATTATGTTTCCTTCTACGCACGACATTACGCCGGAACACCTTGATTTGGCGATAGTCTTTCTGAAAAAATTACTGGCTTCGGGCAACAAGGTTTTGATAGTGTCAAAGCCCTCATTCGTGTGCATCAAAAAGGTATGCGACACCCTTACTGATTTTAAGGACAAAATACTGTTTAGATTTACTATAGGTTCCATAAATTCACAAACCTTGAAGTTCTGGGAACCAAACGCCCCGGATTATGAGGAGCGTAAGCGCGCTTTGGTTTATGCTTTTGAGCATGGTTACCAAACCAGTATCTCTTGTGAACCGATGTTGGACAACAGAATTGATAAGGTGATAGATGACCTGTCGCAATATGTCACAGATGCTATTTGGCTGGGCAAAATGAATTTTGCTATCAGGCGGCTCAGAACTAACGGCCATTTGGATTCTGAGAACCAAGCGGCGGCAGAGCTGTTGCTGAAATGGCAGAATGACGATGCTATCAAGAAACTTTACAACCGCTATAAAGACAATCCGTTTATCAAGTGGAAAGAGAGCATCAAGAAGGTAGTTGGCATTGAAGTGTCAACAATAAAAGGGGAGGATAAGTAGTATGGCAGCAGATAAGGAATTTTTCAAACATCAGACTGACTCGTCAAGAGTGAAAGCGAGTATTGTATCTGAGTATTTTCCGCAGTACTGCAAGATTATCCGCAGGAAACACGAGCCGGAAAAGTTCAGATACATAGACCTGTTCGCTGGGCCAGGAATATATGAAGATGGTAATGTGTCTACACCAATCATGTTGGCTCGGAATATTGCCAAAGAACCGTCACTAAAGGATAAGGTTCAGTTTGTGTTTAACGATTTTTATCTGCGTGACGAACTGCAGTCGAACTTTGAATCAGAGTTTCCGACCGGAACTTTCCAACAGGGGGTGGCTTTCCTTAATCGGGAAGTTGGTGAAGATGAAAGTATTTACAGGGCACTTGAGCGATCAACAATGAAACCAGACGGGAGGGGAAAACTATGGAATGAGAGTCCAGCGTTGCTCTTCTTTGATCCTTTTGGCTACCGAGGTATGCGCACAGCCCCCCTTGCTAAATTTATGAAAAACTGGGGTAATGAAATATTTCTGTTCATCAATACAAAACGTATAAATCCAGCTCTTGAAAACGAGCAGTTTGAAGAATTGATGAGACTATGGTTCCCAACCCGTTTTGATTCGCTTAAAGTTGAAGTAAGACGGCTAAGGAGTGTTCCAGAGAGATTAGAGTTTATCTTGACGAGTCTTCGCCAGGAATTTGTATCTTTGATGGGTGACAGGTTTGTACATTGCTGTGCTTTCCGTTTTCAAGAAGAAGACAGTAGGACAACCAGCCACTATATCCTGCACATCACCAAAGGGTACAGGGGATATGATTTATGTAAGAGCGTGTATAACAAGTATGCGAATGAGGACTTGGTTCTCCATAATGGTAGTAATACCTATACCTTTGACCCCAAGAAATGTTCAAACGAGATGTCGCTATTTGGTGATACGTTAGGTGCAGTGGAGGCTTTGAAGGATTTATTGTGCGAGGAATACAAAGGGAGAAGGGTTTGTGCCTTAGATTTGTTTGAAAGCCATCAGAAGACATCGAAATATAGCAGAGAACATTATACTGCAGCCTTGCGCAAAGCCGTAAAAGACGGACGTGCAGAAGCATATTATACAGATGGCAAGAATCATAAAGTATCGGTGCTGATAGATGCATTGTGTGTTGTTCAATTCAAGTAGAAAGGAGCGGCGTATGAACTTGAAGGAAATGTTTGAAAACAAGCTAAAAATCGAGACCAAGGTTGTTTCGATAGAAAGTGTGTTCAGCGAGGTGAAGGTGAAGAAGACCCAGTATGCACCTCCTTACCAGCGCAATTATGTGTGGGATGGTGAGAAGGCTACTTATTTTCTAGAATGCTGTCAGATTATGGATGAAATATATAGAAGATCTTGAAACTTTTGAAGATGTAAAAAGGGCCTATTATGAGAAAAAATGATTAGGCGATTTTTTTTTCAGATTAATTGCAATAAATTTGCTTAATTGGCGTTGAGGGAGTTGTAAAATAAAAATCTCAATAAAACTTAATTGACGAATAATATGAAAGGATATAATGGTCTCAGAATGATGGCTCTTATGTTTGTTGTCGTTGCCACGATGGTTTTGGGGGCGTGTCGCGAGGAGGAGGACAGGGACGTGTTCACTGTCTACATCGATGGCTACAATGGCGGCAAGGATTATATGGGAGGCTTGGATATCTTCTGGAACGAGGGCGACAGGGTGCGAATCAACAACAACATATATTCTGTCAATATCAATGAATCGGACCACAACAAAGCCACCATCAATGCTGAAGGGGTCACTACATACGGCGGAGCTTACTATGCTGCCTATCCTGCCGACATGTCGTCAATAGGATTGGATGGCACAATCACATTCGATATGCCGGCCGAAGAAATATACGCTACCGATGCCGGCGGCCGACAAAAGGTACAGAACATCATGGCTGCCACAACAGGCGACCATCGGTTGACATTTGCCCCGCTTGGGGCATTGTTGCATTTTAGTGTTGCCTCTTCCGCCTCCGGAGCACGTCTGTGCAGCGTTGAGGTCGAGTCCGACAAGGCCGCGTGTGGGACGATGACGGCAACGCACAGCGATACAGGATGGAATTTTACCCCCCCCTCACCGGCGCTACACGCCAACAAGAAGCGGACTCTCCGCTTCTCTACGCCTGAGGCTGTGAGCGCCGCCGCCAAGGATTTCTACCTTGTTGTGGCACCAATGACAGACGTGTCGTCCTTCACGCTGCGGTTTGTGTTTGAGAATGCTGCAGGCGATGTGAAGGTTTTCGAGAAGACCAAGTCAGGCACGACGTTCAACATTGCTAAAGGTTCGATATACCGCTTTGTGACGTCGTTCGACGGCACCAATATCAGCGTGGCCGGCGAGAGTGTCTCGGCTGCGACTATGGAAGGGACGGCATCGCACCCCTACTTGGTGTGCTCGCAACGTAGCTGGGAACGGACTATGTCTTTGAATGCAAGCAATGCGGCAAAATACATTGCACTTGCCAACGATATTCAGGTGGCAACGACTGTCGCGGAGTTCAATGCCAAACTCGACGGATGCGGCCATACCATTACGCTTACCACTGCCAACATACCGCTATTCAATAAGATAAATGGAGCGACGGTCAGCAATCTAACTCTCGCAACAGCAAGTCCCGTAACGTCGCCAGTATGCTACGATAACAGTTTCGGACTTTTGGCCTGTAAAGCTTCGGGCGATGGCTGTGAGGTGTCGAACTGCACGAATACAGCGGATATAACATTCAATGTTGGCGATTTGTCAAATCGCTATGTCGGAGGACTCGTGGGCAATGCAAGCGGATGTTCGTTTACCAGTAATCATAATACAGGTACTATAATATCAGACGCCACATATATAGGTGGAATTGCTGGATATGCGTCCAATGCTGCTATTATGACCAACAACACAAACCGTGGCAATATCATATATAGAACTACAGCATCGATTTCACAGCCGGCGAGTATTGGAGGTGTAGCGGGCTATCAATCAAGTAACATAAATGTTACAGGATGTAAGAACTATGGAACTTTAGTCATAGATGGAATAACATCAAACAGTATTTATTGTGGTGGTTTGGTGGGAGAATCCACATCGAATTTTGCCAATTGTAGCAATTACGGAACTATTCGGTGTAACAATAACAACAATAATGAAAAGAATGTTGGAGGAATATTAGGAGTATGTGGATCGACCGAGAGGAATATGCTTAATTGCATAAATGAAGGTGATATTCAAGCTGTAGAAGGCGTATTAAGAATGTATTCAGGAGGATTGATAGGGAAAAACAGATATATGCATGTCAAAAATTCGTACGCATTTTGCAACGTTTCTGGTAATTATGCTTCGGGAATCGTTGGGGATGGAAGATCTTTGATGAACCAGACAAGTATAGAAAATTGTTATTTCTTTGGGACTTTGACTTCTTCACATAATTATGGACTAACGGGAGGCCCTGCTTCGTCATATAATAATTACTTTACTATTACTCATTGTTTCTACAAAGCTGGATACAACATGCGGTCTGGGACTAATGCGTCGGATTTGGGGAATGGTACCATAAAGGCTGACGACCCGCTGACGCTTTCGGACGAGTCGGCACTCGCTACTGCTCTCAACGCCGGAGCTGCTTCAATCACCGGAGCGCGGAGTTGGACCACAAGCGGTGGACATGTGGTCTTGGTGCAGGAATAGATAATCGTTTCAAATATACCTAAAATCCGCAACTATCATCCAATACACGATTAAGGGTAGATTTATGAGTCGTTAGTAGCAGCTTTCAGTAAAAAGCAACAGCACAACATCAATATGTAGCCACCATCCCCTTACCCC
>Ga0256407_10001084_pt1 | contig 60442 bp, 42 predicted proteins | sample RumenRJG_04DNA_FD_193489 | JGI IMG/M metagenome (GOLD analysis project Ga0256407, IMG submission 193489) | Bovine rumen microbial communities from Lethbridge, Alberta, Canada - RJG_04 | ecosystem: Host-associated > Mammals > Digestive system > Stomach > Rumen | place: Canada: Alberta... | reverse complement strand
TTACAATTGGGATTGTCCATAGTGATGATCCTTTCGAGAATTTTGTGTAGCAACTAAATTCTACTACGAATCCATCGCTATGGACTTTCTTTTTAAGTTATTGCAACTTCATTTTACAACGAGGCATTATTGTTTTTTGAATATAATGATAAAATTAAGGAGACTTGTTTATCAACAAACGTTTTGTTTATAGTGAAAGAAGGCGGATTATAATTATGAAAAAGCTTTGCTCGTTTTTTTATTTAGTTACAATGCTTACATTTGTATTTTCTTCGGTAGTTTATAGTAATAGTTTTAAAGATGGTTCTGTAAACAATTTTGCGATGCTTGGGTCAACAGAGATTGAAAGTGAACAACAGAGGATATTATCTGGGAAGCAAAGACAAGATATATTTGTTGATAAAAATTATGATTTTAGCAAAATACATAAGATGCTTTTTAAGATTATAATACCGAATGGTGCGGAGCGATACATAGACGATAGTTCTATTTCAAGAACGTATACGGTTATTTTAGAGGATGCATTTAGAGGAAAAATTGTTGAGTTAGACAGTCTAGCCAATATGAAACGAAAATTGCTGCGCGCTTATCCTAATTTGGTTAACATGCCAAAAAATGATCAGATAACCATTTTTTCAAAGTTCGCTGAGTCAAATTATGATGCTGTGCTAACTGTTAATATTTTGGGTTATTCACAAACTAATGAATCTAATGTTGGGATTGAGTATACAGTTAATGACATTAAGACATTTGTAAAGGTTTTTAAAGATGAAGATTTCAGAGTTCAGGTAAGGAATAAAAGTAAAAGAGAATTATTGAATGATATGACAAATAAGTTTAAAAGCGAATTCTTTAAAGCAGTAAACAATTCGAAACAAAAACGGTAAATCTTGCTTTAACGACAGTTCGCTTGAACACTTTTATTATACGATTTTGAAATCAACGGATTTGACCGACTGTTTATGCAGCATGATTTCGAGATGGTACTACATGATGGAAGAAGAACAGAAGATGGACTACCCAAAATTAAATCTGGGTGGCAACTTTTTTCGCTAAAATCAGTACACCAAAGATTTTTTGATAGATACTATCGTCGTTGATATTATCAGACCTTATGTAAATTACTAAGAGAATTTGTTGATTGAAAATAAATTCGTTGGTAGAGAAACATAATATTAATAACAAGGCCCAAGCGTAATGCTTGGACCTTGTTACTATGTCCCTATATTATATTGGGAGAATATCAAAATTAGTTCATTATCAGCGATATTTGTTCATTATAATTTCAACTATTGAATTTGGAGAAATGGGTCGCCATCCTACTGCTTCTAAAATATAGGGCATAACTGTATGAATTTGTTTACCATTCCCATCGAATGTGCTGTCTGAATAGCTGCAAAATGTTCGGTTGGGATACAAGATACCATAATTTACCATATTGTACCGCACTTTTTTAGGATTGGTATTAGGTGTGTAATAACAAACCCACGCTTTTAGTCCATTTTCAAAACGAGATAAAGACTGTGTGTCACAATAAACTTGGGCATTAGTGGTTGTATTTGTAACGTATTGCCAACGCCTATCTGCTAATGGATTGTAGGCAGAACACAAAGAAATAGAAATAAAGACAAAGAATATTATTAAAAATAAAACTTTCTTTTTCATATAATTACCTCCCCTTAACACACGTGCAAGCTTTTATTAATGAAATTATAACAATAAACTAAAATGTTTACAATACAATAATAGTGTGAAAAAATAGCTATTCATGTGGAAGAGAAACTGATAACCTGTTATAATAACAAAATAGGGGTCTGTTTAATCTATACAAATTATTATAGGAGGTCTTATAGAATGAAAAAAACATTAGTATATATTCTGTTATGCTTAACACTATTTTCCTTAGCTTTATCGTGTGAAGCGCGGGTATACACTAACAAGTATTACGGTTTTTCATTTAATTACCCAGACAATTATGAGCCAATATACAATCCGAATGTCGTATTTCAAGTCCAAAACGGTGATAGCGAATTTCATGTTATTGTAAATGATAAACTCGTTTCTCAGCTAAGCGGTGCTGACGAAGAAACAGTTTTAAATAAAATAATAGATAAGTTTTACGCGGATGCAGTAACAGGCGCTTATGCCCCTTTCAAATTTAAAATTATGAAGCATTACTTGACGTGGACAACAGACTATAAGCATAAAATAGCTGTTTTTCATTATGCAATGATAACACCGTCTGGTAATATGAAGTATTGCGCGTTGGGGTCAGTACTATCAAAAGGAAGAATATATGATATTTATTTTGTAGACCCAAATCCTCCCACATCTTTAATAAAAATAGCAGAAGCTTGCGTCAGAAGTTTTTCTGAAATTTAGTAATGGCAATTTTAGATCAACCAGTATAAACGCCAATGATATTTAGTTTTATATACAATGTTATAAAGAACTATGGTTGATGGGTAGCAACAGTAGTTTTTATAGTTTTTTTGGCGGGAATACAAAACTCAAATCTTCAGTAAATACTGAGAATATCGCCAAATCCAGTAGTAGTGTTAATCATAGTGTTCCGATTCCGACTATGCCTATTTCACCATTTTTAATTATGAAATACGTCAATTCTTATGGTGTTAATGTAAGGTCGGACACGTCAACGAATGCTCTTTCAGGTGTGTATTCTGTTCCAGAATCTCTTAAGGTAATATCCCAAGAAGGGCAATGGAAAAAGGTGAAGAAAAACCCAAATATACCAAAACAAATAACCCCCTTTAACTTTTTAAGACCCTGTCAACTTTGTGTTGTCAACGTTTTACTTATGCAATAACATTTTATTTTTGAGTAATATAATGTGCAATAGAATTTCTATCTATTTCACGATAAAAACTCATTGGGATGAACTTGGCTTTTTCGTCACCTAAAGCCAAAAGAAAGCTTCCATCGCCAAAAATATTCTTTCCTAATGACAAATCGCTTGGAAAAATCCAACCAGAAGCATAAGTCCCTCCATCATAATATCTAGCGTCTCCTCTAAACAATTCCTTGGTGATAGTCTTTTGGGGCAATAAAATTAAAGGTGGTATGTTTGCACTTTGGGAATCATTGAGTTTAGTTGAATCAGTGATTGGTCTTCCTTGGTAACCACCAATAGATATTATAGACTTATTTAAATCGATATATAATACTTCATTTGTTTTGTTTGTAATATCAAGAGTCAATCCTATTGCAGTAAAATATTGTACATAACCGCCTAATGCAGCTTGGACTGCATGATAAATGCTATCAGAGTGTGATTGTACAAATGCTTTTCTGGTATTTCCTAAAGCACCTTGTTCATACCATGCGAACAAGGTGTTATTAACGTGGACTTTTATCTGACTATCCTCATAATTACGTTGTTCGTTATCTGTTCTCAAAGAAAAAGAAGAGATTCCTTTTTTATAATCTTTTAAAAATTTTGCATTTACTGGAGTCATCTCTGCATGCACAACTGAGAAAACGAAAGTACTTATCAAAACCGATAAAGCCAGTATCTTCCTCATAATAAACCTCCATAATATAATAAATATATATATTCATTATATCATAACGGCCTATTATCTCAAATGAGGAAAACTTGGACACTGTGTTCTAAATATGAAATAATACAAAGAACAGGTAATCATCTTTTAAATAGATTGCAGAGGCTGTTTATTTTGCATTAATTCGCTGTCGTGCATACACAAAGGCCGGGCGCAGTGCTATAATTAAGGAGAAAGGTTTGCATTGCTGGTTGCGGTGGGGGAAGTGTATGTTGTATGGAGCAGTGGAAACGTAATGTATATATCTGCACCCTGGCGGCGTTCATCACGTCGGTGGGCATGAGCCAGCTGGCTCCCATGCTGCCGCTGTATATTCAGTCATTGGGAGTGACGGATCAGGGAGAGGTAGCCCGCTGGGCAGGCATCATTTTTGCTATGAACTTTGTGACGCTGGCTGTCTTTTCTCCCATCTGGGGCAGGCTGTCCGACCGGTACGGGCGCAAAATCATGTGCCTGCGGGCGGTCATCTGGCTGGCCGTCATCAACTTTGGCATGGGCATGGCTCAGCATGTGTATCACCTGGTGATACTGCGTCTGCTGCAGGGCGCGTTGAGCGGATTTCTGGCGACTGCCATTCCGCTGGTGTCATCCGAATCCCCGACCCACCGGGCTGGCTGGGCGCTGGGTGTCTTTTACACAGGGCAGATCAGCGGCACCCTCATCGGGCCATTGCTGGGAGGCTGGCTGGCAGAGACGGTGGGATACCGGAACACTTATTTTGTGGTAGCCGGTTTTTGCCTGCTCAGCAGTCTGGCCATCATGGGGATCCACGAGACCCGGCGGGTTGCGGACAATACGATGGTCAAAGTTTCCAACAGAGACGCATTTCGTTCCGTATCCCGGCCGTCCATGCTGTATGGGATTTTTGTAACAACATTTTCACTTCAGTTTTCCCTTATGTGCATCGAGCCCATCCTGACCGTTTATATTAAAGGAATGGCGCCGGAATCCGAACACGTGGCCCTGATTTCCGGGGCGGTCTTTTCCAGCGCGGGGTTTGCCAGCGCTTTGTTTAGTTCCCGGCTGGGTGCGCTTTCCGACCGGATCGGGACGCAGAAGGTACTATTCTGTTCCCTGCTGACTGCCTGCGTGGTGGCCATTCCTCAGGCTTTTGTCACAGCGCCCTGGCAATTGGGGATGCTGCGTTTTATTCACGGCATTGCAGTAGCGGGGCTGATGCCTTCCGTGAACCATCTGATCAAGGAAGCGGCGCCGCAGGAGTTTTTGGGACGCATGTACGGCATCAACCAGTCTTTCCAGTTTATCGGCATGAGTTCCGGCGCCATCTTCGGCGGTTTTATTGCGAAACATTTCGGCATTCCCAGCCTGTTCTTCATTGCGGCGGCCATGCTGCTGGCCAGTGCCGGGCTGTGCTATAAGGTGATTGGGGGCCGGTCGTGAAGGGTATGCAGAAGGATCACTGGGACACAAGGTTAACGGAGCGGTGTGTTACAGGGTATTTCCTTTTTTATCTGATGTGATATAATAAAGAAAGGAAGATAAAAACGCCGGAGCATTTGTGAAGAAAAAATGCGGAAGCGTTGCGGGTACAGAATATAAGTTGCCTTTTTGTTACAGGAAGGATTAGGGAGGATTGGTTATGAAGAAGATTTTTATTTTGTGTGCGTTGTTGATTACAATGTTTACGTCTGTGTGCGGTGCGGAACCGGTGTCCAGTTACTGCAAACTGGATCAGAGCAAATGGCTGTGGCTCAGTTCCACGGATTTTCAGGGAACCTTTTTTGATTACACATCGGTGGAAAAAGTTCCAGACAAGAATGAAAAGAAGGTCTGGGTGTGCACCTATACCTGGGTGGACGACACTTTCGGCAAAGGCATGCATTACGTGTTTGTAAGATACGGCATCAATTATGACAACAACACCGCGTACATGGAAAAAGGCACAGTGCAGGATGAAAACCTGAATACTATCAAGTCATACGATAAGCTGAAATATAATCCGCAGCCCATTAAGCCGGGCACCGTATTGGACCGCCTGGCAAAACGGGTGACGGCATTCGGGAACGGAGACAAGTAAATAACGGAGACAAGTAAATAAGGGGCGAAGCGTTTTTGTGAAAGGTGGGTCGAAGTATTATGGCATTGAAGAACCAGACTGAGGAACACAGAAAATATCTGGAACTGCTGGCGCGGGAGTTTCCCACCCAGGAGGCGACGGTCACGGAGATCATCAACCTGCAGGCCATCATCAATCTGCCCAAGGGCACGGAACATTTCATGAGCGACCTGCACGGGGAGTACGAAGCCTTTTACCACATTTTGAACAACAGCTCCGGCGTCATCAGGGAAAAAGTGGACATGCTTTTTTCCGAGAGTATGAATGACCGGGACCGCAAGAACCTTTGTACATTGATTTATTATCCCAAAGAGAAACTGGATATGCTGGTTGAAGTGGGGCTGATGTCGGAGACCTGGGCCAAAACGACCCTGCGCCGCCTGCTGCGGCTGGCGCGGCTTCTGTCTTCCAAGTACACCCGTTCCAAAGTACGTAAGGCCATGCCGGAAGACTTCCGTTATGTGCTGGACGAATTGCTCCATGCCCAGCCTGACGAAGACCAGAACCGGTATGTGTACCATGCCAAAATTCTGGACACCATCTGGGAGACCGGCAGCTTCCGTTCCTTCATTTATGCGCTGACCTACCTGATCAAACGGCTGGCGGTGGATCATCTGCATATTGTGGGCGACATTTATGACCGCGGTCCTTACGCCCATAAAATTATGGATCGGCTGATGCAGCACCATTCAGTGGACGTGCAGTGGGGCAACCACGATGTGCTTTGGATGGGGGCGGCGGCCGGCAGCATACCCTGTATCATCAACGTTATTCGTAACAACGTGCGATACAACAACTGGGAAATCCTGGAAAACGGTTACGGCATCAGCATGCGCGACTTTGTAACCTTTGCGGCGGAAAATTATCAAAAAGACGAAAGCAAGAACGCACTGGTAAAAGCCATTAACGTAATGCTGTTCAAGGCGGAAGGGCAGGCCATGCTGCGCCATCCGGAATTTAAACTGGAAGACCGGCTGCTGTTCGACAAGATCGATCCGGTGAAAGGCATTGCCACATTACCGGACGGTCAGTATGAAATGAACACCACGGACTTTCCTACCTACGATCCGGACCGTCCCTATGAGTATTCGCCGGAAGAAGAGAAAATCATCGAAGACTGGCAGTGGGATTTCCTGCACAGCGAGGCCCTGCAGAAGCATATGGACTTCTTCTTCAGCCACGGTTCCCTGTACAAGGTCATGAACGGCAACCTGATGTTCCACGGCGGGCTGCCCATGAACGAGGACGGCACCTTCCGGCCTGTCACCCTGCGTGGGAAGACACTGAAGGGCCGGGCCTACATGGACTGGGTGGATCATCTGGCCCGTATCTGCTTCCGGCGGCGTAAGCTGGAAGATCAGGACTTCTTCTGGTTCCTGTGGATCCATCCCGATTCCCCGGTGACGGGACGTACCATCAAGACCTTTGAACGCAGCTATATTGATGACGAAAGCACCTGGCCGGAGCCCCAGGATCCCTATTACAAGCTGCACCGGAAGAAGGAAATCTGTGAAAAGGTGTTGCATGAATTCGGTCTGGATTCGCCCCAGTCCCACATCATCAACGGACATACGCCGGTAAAGGTGGCCAAGGGCGATACCCCGGTTCGGGCCGGCGGCAAGGAAATCTGCATTGACGGCGGTTTCTGCAAGGCTTACCAGAAATCTACCGGTATTGCCGGTTATACGCTGATTTTCAATTCCCATGGCATCCGCATCAAGGCTCACTATCCCTTCCAGGATATCGAACACGTGCTCACCACCAATGCGGACATTGATTCTGTCACCACCCAGGTGGAGATGGAACCCAAGCGGGTGATGATCGGCGACACGGACAACGGACAGAATTTAAAACAGCAGATCTCGGATTTGACGGATCTGCTGGAAGCGTACAGAGACGGAATGATTATGGAGAAAAAATAGGGAATTTGACATTCTTGTTGTGTAATGCTAAAATACAAATAGAAAAAGAGTGTCACCGATGAACGGTTGACCCAAGATTAGGCAAATGCTTCAAAGAAGTAGCCGCTTCTTAGACCGGGGCGGCTACTTCTTGTTTTCTATTAACAATTTCCCGTATAAACGTATTTTAAATAGTTGCGCGCTACGTCTGCCAGCCGGTACACCCGGGCGGCAGGCGTTTCGTTTCTGTCCACCATGTTCCAGCGTGGGAAGAATTTGCTTACGTGCAGCGGAATATCCGGCGAAAGTCCGGCGATCCATCGGGCGATGGCTTCCATTTCTTCCGGGCTGTCATTCTCTTTAGGTACGATCAGCGTAGTCAGTTCTACGTGGGCAGTTTTGCATGCTTCCGTAATGAAAGCTTTTACCATTTCCAGGTCGCCGCCCAGCTTTTTGTACCATTCCGGAGAAAAGCCTTTCAGGTCAATGTTGTACGCGTCCACGATACCTGCCAGACTTTTGGCGATTTCCACAGAAAAGTTTCCGTTGGTGACCACTACGTTTTTCTGCCCGTTGCGGTGAACCAGCTCGCCTGTGTCGCGGATAAATTCCCAGCTTAACAGCGGCTCATTGTACGTAAATGCCACGCCGATGTTGTTCCGGTTTTTCAGTTCCAGCGCTTTGGCTGCAATCTGATCCGGTCTGGCGATAACAGGCTGGAAAGCGTCCCGCCCGTTTTGGGAAATGGAAAAATTCTGGCAGAAGGGGCAGCGCAGGTTGCAGCCGTAACTGCCTAAAGACAAAATCGTCGTACCGGGATAAAACCGGTTCAGGGGCTTCTTCTCAATCGGGTCCAGCGCCAGCGAAGTCAGGAAACCGTAGTTGCCGCAGACATTCTTTCCGTCCTGGAGCGTACGGACGCGGCAGAACCCGGTTTTGCCTTCCTGCAGCGTGCAGTGATGGTGACAGTAGGGACAGGTATATGACATATCGTTACTCCTTGTATGGTAAACTGGTAAAGTCCTGCAGGTACCGCCTGAACGCAGTGACCCGTTCCCGGAGGGCGCGAGGAAGACAAAGAAAAACTATTCTTAATGTCAGGCTGCTGACATAGGCGGCAGTCGTCATCGCCGTGCGCCAACGGCGCAGCGAACGGTCAGGCACCGAAGCGTTAGGGTCACAATGTGAAGGCGGTACCTGCAGGATGCTTCGCTATATTGCCAGAATTTAGAAATGCCGTATCACTTCAAAGCGCTTCAGTTCACATCCGCTTTCTTCCGGACGGATGCCGGCTTTCTGTTTGGCGATATCGACTTGCTGCTCAATGGTATCCACGCCGGGCAGGTTGGGCAGCAGCAACCCGCTGCGACTGCCTTTGGTCACCAGCACACCGTAACGTTTTACGTCCAGCTGGGCCGGCGAGCTGATGGGCTCCATGGGTCCCAGCACGTCCACGCTGTATTCCAGTTCTTCCAGTTCATCGGGCAGCACCGGGGTGAAACGGGGGTCGCGGCTGCAGGCGGAAATGGCGTTGTGCCGGATCTCTTCCGCCACATTGTCGTACATGGGGCCGATGGTGCCGATGCACCCCCGCAATGCGCCGCGGATCTTTAGCGAAACGAACACACCGGCCTTCTGCGCCGTCATCTCCGGGATAATATGCTGCGGGGAACGAAGGTAGCCTCCCTTGCTTTTCACGTAATGTTCGATGACTTCCCGTGCCAGCTTCACATAGTCGTCTTCTTTGGCCAGCCGTTCTGCCTTCATCCTGCCCCGGATGGTGTCGTAGGCGCTCAGGAAGTGACGACTTTCGTCTGCCCCGGTTGGGGTGAACAGGGTGACGCCGTATCCTACGCCGAAGGGTCCTTCGTAGCTTAATTTTTCTGCTTTCACTGCCAGCCCGTCCAGGGCGCCGGCCATCAAAACGAAAGAGCGGTGACCGCATTCGGCGGCTTCTTCCAGAAACGTATCTTTAAAGGAAAACAGCTCGGCAAAGTTGCCGCTTCCCATCACGTCCATAATCTTTTTATCGTATTCGGGACCTGCGGCGTTATAGCCGTAAGGGCCGCTTCTTGTAAGTTTGTGGGACAGGTCGCCGCTGGCAATCCAGGCAATCTTTCGGCCCAGCTTTTCTGCTGTTTCCGCAATGAGCATGCCAACCCGGTAATGCTCTTTCAGGGAAAAACCGGAAAGGGCCAGCCGTACGATTTTGCAGGTTTTGCAGTACCTGGCAAGGAAATACAGGGGCACCATGGTTCCGTGATCCAGTTCCGGCTGCCGGTTGCCCAGGGTGCCGGCCGGGATGCCCGCCTGTTTTGCCGCAGCATCAACCGCACGAACCAGCTCTTCGTCATAGACAACGGTAAACTTAACCTGGGGCGCGCCGAACTGGGCCATGCTGCCTTTGGCGGAAGGCCCCGGTGAGATATGGAAATAATCGGAGTACAAAATGGAATGCGGACTGGAGACGATGACCGTGTCCGGTTGCAGGTCCGCTATGAATTTTGCAGCCCTTTCAAATGCGTCGATGGTGGACTGGATTCGTTTTTCTTCCCCGTGGCCCACTTCGGGAAGGATGAGGGGCGGATGGGGGACCTGTACTGCGCCGAGAATTGCCATGGTGAAAACTCCTTTCTGCCATACCGTTACTCAATAGATGGAACGGGTTGCCTGTCAGGTCAGGTTTTGATTTTTACTGTTCATACGCAATCATTCAACAAAGTTACACTCCCTAATGGCGTAACGATTTATCCTGATTATTATTATACAGCAAAATAGGCAGTATGGCATCTTTAAAATTGACAAGAAAAGGCTGCCTTGTTAAGATAAGTATAGAAAGGATTTAAAGTGACGTTGATTAATCATCGTCTCCTTAGAAAGAATCAGTCGGAGCATGGAAGTACATGAAATCAGAAAACGTAATAGAGAATGCAGTGAATAATAAAAACTTGAACACGATAAAAGAAGAAAACACGACAAATGCAGCAAACACGGACGCGGCAAAAACGGAAAAAGCGGTTGAGGCTGTAAAAGACAGTACGAATGGCAGCCCGAAGCGTGACGGAGCAGCACAAACAGAAATAACGGATGTGAAGGAAGAAGCGCAATCGGTTCCCGCTGTGCAGGAAGTGGATACCGCATCCATCAACGCTGCGGAACAGGACGCAACGCCCCAGCCGAAACGCAGGCAGCGCCCGAAGCGGAAAGGCCGTTCGGTAGCCGGGCAGGTTTCCCGGTTGAAACTGGCGCTGCTGTTTCTGGCTCCGTTATTGTTGGTGTCATTCTGGACCGAACTGGCGCCGGTTCTGGTATCTGCCGGTATCAGGGGCAGCCTGGTTGATCTGCCCGGAAAATATGAGACGGTCAATTTGCGGGGGCTGTTGCAGCTGGAATTGGTCGGCCCTATCCTTTATGCGGGACGGCAGTTTTATCAGCAGGCGCTGCAGGATCTGCGGGAGCGCATCCCTTCTGCGGAAGTGCTGCTGCTCATCAGCACGGTTGCTGCAGTGAGCGGTGGTTTATATACTGCCTGCCATCTGGTACTGGGGCAGCACTACTGGAATCTGCCGCCGCTGTTCCTTTCCTATATTGGGTTGTGCGTGACGGCAGCGTTGGGCGGGGTTTATCTTGACCGCTGGTGCAAGGCCTCCCTGCCGCAGTTTTTGGATTTGCCTTCCATGTGGCTGGTAAGCGGTTCCATCCTGCTGTCTATCGTCGCCTGTCTCAGCTTCTTCTTTACCGGAAAGGCAACTTTCCCCATTTGGCAGATTGCCGTGTCCATCTTTGTCTGTGGCTGTCCGGTATTGTTGCTGCCTGCCATCAGCGCGGCTGCCTTTACGTCGGTGCAGAAAGCGGCGGAAAAGAACATCCTGCTCCGGGACGGAACCGTGTTAGGCGACGCAGGAGAAACGTCGCTGATTATTTTCGACAAAACCGGAACGCTGACAATCGGGCGCCCGGTACTGACGGATATCCATGTTTTCAACAACGGTAATGAGTCCGGGCTGCTGAGTCTGGCATCGGCTATGCTGCAGGACAGCGACCTGCCGGAAGCGGAAGCGGTCCGGGATGCGGCGGAAGGCTGTAAACTGCCATTGGTGACAGAGGTTCAGTCCACACCGGAAGGGTGGCACAGCGCCCGTTGTTTTAAGGAAAATATCCGGCTGGGTTCCCTGGAATATGTAAAGCGCTATGCCCAGATTCCGGCGGAGGCCAACGGATACGTGGAACGGATGTCCGACGTGGGCAAGACCGTGTGGTACCTGACGGTAGGGCGGACCCTGTACGCCATTTTCGGATTTTCCGATGAGCTGCGGGAAGAAACGCCGGAAGCCATGCGCCGGTTAAAAGAGATGAAGGTTGTCACGTCTGTGATGACTGCGGATAACAAACGGGCCGGGTTGTATCTGGCCAGACTGTCCGGGGCGGAACGGGTGGCCGCAGGCTTGCTGCCCACCCATAAGGCGCAGCTGGTGCAGACTTTCCGCAAAGGCGGCGAAGTGGTGGCCGTGGTAGGCGATGGGGATAACGATGCCCCGGCGCTGGAATGCGCGGACGTCGGCTTTACTGTAGGCAGCGGTACCAAAACCGTATGGAAAGCGGCCCAGGTGGTGCTGACCGACAACGACCTGCGGAATGTCGCGGTTACCTTTACACTGAGCCGCGCCTGTGTGGAAACCATAAAAACAAATGTGCGTATCGTCTGTATCTGCAACTTGTTGCTGCTGCCCTTTGCCCTGGGTATTGCGTACTTGTTGGGCGGCCCCCTGCTGCAGCCCTGGATGTTGCTTGTGGCAACCGTTGCGGCGGCGGCATTGGTGGCAAATAACACGTGGAAGCTGAAAAAGATGAAGATATAAAAAGTTCAGGAAAAAAGGAGCTGTCAACCTGCAGCAAACGTTTGGAACGTTGCGGGTTGTGGCAGCTCCTTTTAGGTTTTATTTGGGGAATACGTTTTCAATAATGGCTTTCATGAAGTTCTCTTCCCAGCGGTAGTTGCGGCTGTAACGTCCTTTGTTATGTTTGTAGTCGGTGGCGAAGCCGTTCTGCAAAAAGATGAAACCGTTTTTCGTGCCGGGCTGCCACATGAGGCCGCCGATGAAACCGTAGGCTTCACCCAGGTGTCCGACCAGGTCAAAGTCGGGCCGGTTGGGGGCGGGTTTGGTGGAACCGCTGCCGCTGAAATATTGCAGTGCCAGGCCGTAGCTTTCAATCGCATCATTATCTATGTCACCATTTGGCTGGGCCGCGTTATATTCCCAAACCGGTTTTTCCATCAGCTGCACCGTACCGGGTTTCAGGATTTCTCTCCCTTTGTATTTACCCCGGTTCAGCAGCATTTCCAGCATGTGGCCCAGTTCTTCTGGGGAGATTCGCAAGCCTCCCTGTGGGGAAAAGATGCCGGCATTGGTTCCGGGTCGGTAACTGGAAAGCATAGAAGCGCTTGGCAGCTCGACAGGCCGGTCGTCAATCTGTGCGTAATAGCGGCCGGACTCTCCTTTTGTCTTGCGGTATAAGGTTCCCATCTTCTGCAAATCGGAATCGGAAAAGTCCCGCAGATTGAAACTGCCTTTGATGTCCAGTGGTTTCAGCACGTTCTTTGTGATGTATTTGTCGAAACGCTGGCCGGACACTTTTTCCATAATGGTAGCCAGCAGTACGAAATTCAGGTTGCAATAGCTGAAGTAGGTACCGGGAGCTTTGCTTCGTGTCCAGCAGTCTGCCGAAGTAAAAAAGGATTTGACGTTGCTCTTAAACGGGACATAGGGCGTAGGGTAGTCCCGGATCGACGAAGTATGGGACAGCAGCATCCGGGATGTGATCGGCTTGTGGGGATAGCCCGGGTTCCGCAGGGTAAAACCAAGGTAACGGCTCACGTCTTCGTCCAGATTGATTTTGCCTTCTTCCACCAGCTGCATGTAACCGGTTGCGGTGAAAACTTTGGAAATGGAAGCCACACGGAAGCGGCTGTCCGACGTAACAGGCAGGTTCCAGTTCTTCTTTCGGGGACTGAGGAAACGATTGCCCATCATGTTGCGGTACACTTCCTTGCCGTTTTTGTACACGATGACCGCCAGCCCCGGCACTTTTTCCCCGTAGCCTCCGATCATGTCCGCTAAAGCGGCATCTAGTTTTCGCGTCGCAGTTTTGGACAGCAGGGAGTTGTAGTTTTCCGCTTTGTTCTGGATGCGGAAAGGATGGCCTGGTACTGTGTTGGAGCTTTGTTTTTTTGTTGCAGCCGGTTTGGTCGTTGCCGTTTTTGTTGTTTCCGGTTTCGTTGTTGCGGCGGGGGTACTGGTTTTGTTGCTGGTATTAGCAGCCGGAGCCGTCGTGACGGCCGGTGTACTTGTGACCGTTGGTTGATGTGCGACCGGAGTACTTTGTGTTTTTGCAGGATTGCCGGAGGCTGGTTGGGTTTTGGGCTGAACCGGATTGTCTGTCGTGGTTTCCGACCGCGATGTTTGTGTCGGCACTGCAGCCGGCTGCGCTGTTTGAGGTGGTGTTGCAGGCTGAGCCGGCTGTACCGTTTGAGGCGGCGCTGAAACGGCAGGCTCCGTTTTGGCAGCCGGAGCAGAGGCTGCAGGCTGAGGTGAGGGCTCAGTGGTTGCAGTGGTTGCCGGGGGAGGTGTTTCCCGGGAAATAACAGGTGCAGGCTGTGTCGCAGGTTTTCCAGGGGCGCGTATGACCGGCGCGGCAGGGGCTGCAGTTACTGCAGATGTAAAAAAAGAAAAAATCAGTACAATGGCGATTGTTCTGATTTGATTTTTTATTGTGAAATTCATAAAATCCTCCACATACACCAGAAGGAAAGATGGAGCTTTCGTATTGACTGCAACAGTATTGATTGCAACAGCTCAATAAGAGTTAGGGTGTTGCGTATAATAATTACAAAAGGTCTTTTAAATTACGTATTTAAAAATGCAGAAGAAAACCGTTCCCGCCACAAGAGCCACCGGCAGTGACTGCGTCTTATAAACGATGGGGAAAGCGCAGACGGTAGCCCACAGACCGTAGTTCTGCAGGGAAAAGTTCAGAGCATTATCTTTCAGGAAAATGTCGGGGAAAATCAGCGCGCCGAAAATGGCGGTAGGGATGTACTTCAGCCAGATGTTGAACCAGTCAGGCAGCTTGCGGCCCCGCAGCAACAGCAGGGGAAGCTCCCGGCAGGAAAACGTGCCGATCACCATCATCAGGGTGGCGCCGTATATATATAAGGATTCGTTGTCCATTTGGATTCTCCAGTCTTCCGGTTATTCTCCGGCATTTGTTTGTGTAAGCGAAGAGGCTGCTTTGTTTATGATCAGGAATTCGCTTCTTCTTTTTTCGAACGTTTTACTTCCAGCCAGCAGGCAATGACAGATACGATCAGCGTGGCCAGTACGATGTGGAGCTTAAAGGGTACCACAAAGGAAAGCAACACCGAAAGAATGCCGCCCAGGAGTCCGGCGATCAGCAACACCGTATCATGCAGGTAACCGCTCCAGATACCTAAGAACATGGCAACCAGAATATAGGAAACCAGTTCCGTTGGAGGATTCAGCCAGGCTGCCGCCGTGCAGCCGATAAAGTTGGCGCTGGCCCAGACCAGGCAGGGAGAAAAACCCAACGCCAGCCCCTGCTGCGGATCCCAGTCCTTATCTTTACTAAAGCTGTCCAGGTTTACCGCGAAGGTCTCGTCGGTAATATTCTGGGCGAAGATAACAGAATAAGGAAGAGAGCAATCTTTAATATGCGGGTACATGGCTGTGGAAAAGAACATGTACCGCAGGCTCACCATAAAATTGGTAACCAGAATGGAAAACAGGGATGCGTTATCCATCAGCATGGCGATGCAGATAAACTGCCCGCTGCCCGAGTAAGCCAAAATGCTCATGATGAACGCTTCGACAGGAGCGATATGCGCCTGTTGTCCCAAAATACCGCAGGCCAGTCCAAGAAACAGATACCCGATATAGATCGGCATGGCCCGCTGGATCACTTTCTTATTAAAATGCAAGGTAAAAACCGTCCTTTTGAAAACTGTAATACTTAATTATTATATAGCGAGTTCTCGTTTTCTGCAATTACAGACAGAAAATAAAATGGATTTGTCTCCTGTTTTTGAAAATACAGAGCCGGATTTGTGAAAAAGCATAGCATAATTGTGAAAGATGTACAACATATATTGACATTTGTTTCTTTTTACTACTATAATTAGATATTAGCTAAAATGAGGAGGTTTATCTATGGCAACGGTAAGACCTTTCAGAGGATTGAGACCGGAATTGGAACTGGCGGCAAAAATCGCATCGCTGCCCTATGACGTAATGGACACAGAAGAAGCCCGCACAAAAATCGCGGCGGATCCATTCAGTTTTTTAACAGTAACCAAATCGGAAGCTACGCTGCCCGAAGGTACAGACCCCTACAGTGATGAAGTCTACGCAAAGGCCAGGGAAAATCTGGTCAGCTATGTTACCAGCGGCAAAATGAAACAGGATAAGACGCCCTGCTTTTATATTTACCGGCAGCGGATGAACCAGCATATCCAGATCGGACTGGTGGCAACGGCAGCGGTGGAAGAATACCGCAACGGCACCATCCGTCGGCACGAACTGACCCGCACGGAAAAGGAGCAGGACCGGGTACGTCACATTACCGTGACAAAAGCCCAGACAGGTCCGGTGTTCCTGACCTACCGACAGCGTCCGGAAATCAGCTCATACATCCTGAAGCTGATGGCGGAGCGGGAACCGGTCATCAACTTTATCGCCGAAGACGGCGTGCGCAATACCCTGTATGTGGTAGACGATCCGGTGCAGGTCCGTGAGATCACCCGTCTCTTTGAGGCGGTGCCCGCATTTTACATTGCGGACGGCCATCATCGCTGCGCCGGCGCCATGCGCGTGGCGGACCAAAGGGAAAAGGAAGCGGGCGCAAAGGATGCGAATGCCGAATATGAGTATTTCCAGGCCGTCATCTTCCCCGACAACATGATGGAGATACTGGACTACAACCGTGTTGTTGCCGATCTGGCCGGTTACAGTGAAATCACGTTCATGCGGGCCGTGGAAGAGAAATTCCTGATTAAGCCCATGCGAAAAGCGTATCATCCGGAGAAGCGCCACACCTTCGGCATGTATCTGGCGGGACGCTGGTATGAACTGAGAGCCAAAGAGGGTACCTTTGACCCGAAGGATACGATTGCCGCATTGGATGTTTCCATTCTGCAAAACAATCTGCTGGCGCCGGTCCTGAAAATCGGCGACCCCCGCACGGATGACCGCATTGGCTTTGTGGGCGGCATCCGGGGCCTGGAGGAACTGGAACGTAAGGTGGACAGCGGCAAATTTGCCGTGGCCTTCTCCATGTACCCCACCCTGATGCAGGAAGTCATGTCCGTTGCAGACGCGGGCCAGATTATGCCGCCCAAGTCCACCTGGTTTGAACCCAAATTAAGAGACGGCATGGTGGTGCATTTGCTGGAAGATTTACAGTAATTAATAATAGTTTAATTAATAATAGTTTGTGAAAAGGAGTAATCAACGTGAGCCGGATATTCAATTTTAACGCGGGCCCTGCGGCCCTGCCTCTGGAAGTACTGGAAGAAGTTCAGGCGGAACTGCTGGATTTTAACAATACCGGGATGTCCATCCTGGAGATCAGCCATCGCAGCCCTGCTTTTGAAAAAGTGCTGGAAGAAACCAAACAGGATATAAAAGATTTGCTGAATCTGCCGGACGATTACGGCATCTTCTTTATGGGCGGCGGCGGCAGCCTGCAGTTCAGCTGCGTGCCCTGCAACTTTTTGAAAGAAGGGATGACGGCGGCGTATTCCGACACCGGTTCCTTCTCTGACAAAGCTTTTGAAGAAGCGGAAAAAGTGGGTAAGGCGGTGAAGGTGTTCAGCTCCAAAGACCGGGGCTACGACCGGGTGCCCCGTCCGGAAGAAGTGAAGCTGCCCGAAAACTGCGCATACCTGCACATTACCGGCAACAATACCATTGAAGGCACGGAGTATTTTGCCTATCCGGAAACGGGAGACGTGCCCCTGATCGCAGATATGTCTTCGGAAATTCTGTCCCGTCCTTTCCCGGTAGAGAAGTTCTCCCTGATTTACAGCGGAGCACAGAAGAATATCGGGCCCGCCGGCGTGGTGCTGATCATTGCGAAGAAAGATTACGTGGCAGGCCGTGACAAAAAGCTGCCCGTTATGATGAACTATGAGACTATACTGAATAAGGATTCCCTGTACAACACGCCGCCGGTATTTGCCATCTACATCGTAGGCAAGGTGGCAAAGTGGCTGAAGAAGCAGGGCGGCCTGGCGGCTATGGAAGCCGTGAACCGGAAAAAAGCGGCTTTGTTGTATGCGCTGCTGGACAAGTATCCGGAATTTTATAAAGGCCGGGCGGAAAAGGCCAGCCGTTCCATCATGAACGTGACCTTCAACCTGCCTTCCAAAGAACTGGAAGCAAAATTTGTGGAGGAAGGCAAACAGCGCGGGCTGGGCGGATTGAAAGGGCACCGCAGCGTAGGCGGTATCCGGGCTTCCATTTACAACGCTATGCCGCTGGCAGGCTGTGAAGCGCTGGCGCAGTTCATGGAAGAATTCTATCAGAAAAACAAATAACGAACCGGTTGCGGTCCGTGTTTAAACGGAGTAACTGCCTGTATCTTACAGGCAAACCGTTTCCATCAAAGGCGCAGACGGACTGATTGGCTAATACCTGAGTTTGTGAACCGGGGCTTTGGTTTTATTCCGAAGCCCTGTATTTTTTTGCGATTTTTTTGATGAAATGGTAAAATAGGAATAGCAATGAACAAGGAAAGGTGTGACCTTTTTTGTTTAAACAACTGATATGCAAAACACTGCCCACACCCATGTGCCACGGCAGCTGTCTTACGGTGCTGCCAAACGGTTCCCTGCTGTGCGTCTGGTTCGGCGGCAGCCGGGAAGGCGCGGCGGATACGGAGATTTATTTCTCTGTAGGCAGGCCCCGTTATACTGCGGTGAAAGAGAAAAAGCAGGACAGCGGCCGGGAGCATATCCATGACGGCCGTGTGCAGGAAACGTTGGAAGTATCCTGCGACTGGACGGAACCAATCTGCATCACGAACATGCCGGAGGCATGCTGGAACCCGGTGCTGCTGGTCCAGCACGAGCATGTGCTGCTGTTTTTCAAAACCGGGAATAAAATTGCGGACTGGAAGACCATGGTTATGCTGAGCCGGACCGACCCGGTATATTGGGGACATCCCCGTCCGCTGGTACCGGGTGACTCCACCGGAGGCCGGGGGCCGGTGCGGACAAAGCCTATCCTTCTTCCTTCCGGGCGTATCTGCGCCGGGGGGAGCATTGAGCGTGGCGAATGGCAGTGCTTCTGTGATTACAGCGATAATTACGGCATTACCTGGAACCGTACCGCGCTGCTGGGACTGAACCTGCTGGCGCTTAATTTGCCGGAAGACGGGGAGCACGGGCATACAGAGCCAGTCGCTGTTTCCGAACTGCCGCCTCTCAGCGCCCAGAGCTTTAACGGACGAGGCGTCATCCAGCCGGTTATCTGGCAGGAACTGGGAAGGCTGCATATGTATATGCGAAGCACGGAAGGTTATATTTACAGCAGTGTTTCCGAAGATGAGGGGAAGCACTGGACAGACCCGCAGCCTACGGAACTGTACAATAACAACAGCGGATTTGATGTGATCCGTGTGCCGGGCGGCCGGCTGTTTCTGGCCTGCAACCCGGTGCGGGGCAACTGGGGCGCCCGTACGCCGCTGGCTCTGTTCATGGGCCGGGAAGACGGCAGCCGCTGGGAGATGTTCCTGCGGCTGGAAAAAGGGAAGGGAGAATTCAGTTATCCGTCCTTAACATACGCCTTTAACGGGTTGTGGGTGTCTTACACATACAACCGGGAAAACATTGCCGTGGCGTTTCTGACCTGGCGTGAGATTGCCCAATGCCGTAAATTCAGGATCCGGGAACATACATGATGCGCGAGAAGCAGCATGTGATAAAATAAGAATATTCTAATGAAGCAAAAGGAGAGAAAAAGCTATGAAGAAACTGATCACCTTGTTGATGTTGACAGCCATGTTGTTAGGTGTGGCCGGCTGTGGCGGCAGCACGGAAAAGAAAGCGGCCTACCCGGCTGACGGCGACATTACTGTCATTATTCCGAAAGCGCCGGGCGGCGGCACGGACACCAGTGCCCGCGGGCTGATCTCCTTCCTGCAAAAGGAATTAACGGGAAGCAAGTTCGTTCCCGTAAATAAACCGGACGGCGGCGGTATCACCGGCATGGTGGAACTGTCCAAGGCGAAACCGGACGGACATACCCTGGGTATGGTGACGGTAGAGCTGGCCATGTTCCCCCATCAGGGGAAAGCCACCGTGACCAACAAGGATTATGTTTCCGTGTGCGCGCCCATTGCGGCCCCCGCAGCCCTGATCGTTACGAAGGAAGCACCGTACAATACCCTGGATGAGTTTGTAAAATATGCAAAAGACAATGCCGGCAAGATTTCCATGGGCAACTCCGGCACCGGCGCTATCTGGCATATTGCCGCGCTGAACTTTGAAAAGGAATTTGACGTAAAGTTTAAACATGTTCCCTATCCGAAAGGAAGCGCCGACATTGCGGCTGCCCTGGCAGGCAAACATATCGACGCGACCCTGGCGGACCCCAGTGTGTTCAAGAGCCAGATCGATGCAGGCACGCTGAAGATTCTGGCTGTGATGGCAGATACCCGCAGCGAATTCTATCCCAAGGTTCCGACCTTTAAGGAACTGGGACATCCTATGGCAATCCGCGCCTGGGCGGCTCTGGTAGCGCCGAAAGGCACGCCGAAGGAAAAGATGGACGTACTGCGCAAGGCAGCCGAAAAGGTCTGCAACAGCAAAGAATTTAAGGATTACTTCAAAAAGCAGGGGATCGATCCTACTGCCATCGTCGGCGACGCCTGCGATAAGATGATGGCGGACGACGATGCCATGTACGCTAAATTCCTGAAAAAATAGAACTGCTTTGGACGTACGGAAGAACGGATTTGTACTTCCTTTATCAAAAGCCGCAGCGGTATAACGGTATCGCTACGGCTTCTTCTGACAGGAGAGTAATCGGATGATTTCCATGAAATTTTGCAATTTTGTGGTGTGTATTGCAGGGCTGGCCATGGGCGGCTGTATGATGGGCGCCTCGTCCCGTTTTCCCATGGATATGACGGAGCAGGGGCCGGGACCGGGGTTCTGGCCGTTCCTGCTGGGGCTGGCCCTGGCTGTTGCGGCGGCTGCCCTGGCGGTTTATACGCTCGTCCACCGGCAGGAGCTGGCGGAAGAACGAATCGCGTTGGGTACGGCGGCCAACCGGCAGGTGTATGTGGTGATGGGACTGATCGCCGCGTTTTGCGGGTTGGTGCATCTCACCGGGTTTTACCCTGCGGCCCTGCTGCTGATCCCCTGCCTTATGTACCGGCTGGAATGCCGTGACAAAAAGCGGATGCTGCTGACAGCCCTTTGCGTGACATTGTTTATTTATCTGGTGTTCGGACAGCTTCTGCATACGTCGCTGCCGTCCTCTGTGTTTTTAGAATAGGAGGGGGACGATGGCGGACATTATTACAGCATTAGGACTTATTGCAGAACCGTTTAATTTTGTGTGTCTGATTTTTGGCGTAGGCGTGGGCATCATGTTCGGCGCCATGCCGGGCCTTTCCGTGAATATGGGCCTGGCGCTGCTGCTGCCACTGGCTTTTGCCTTTAAAGGGATGGCGGGCATATTGATGCTGTTGGGCATTTACTGCGGCGCGATTTACGGGGGAAGCATCAGCGCAATCCTGTTAAAGACGCCGGGCACCCCTGCCAGTGTGGCTACGACCCTGGACGGCTATCCCATGGCGGTGGAACTGCGTCAGCCGGGCCGGGCTCTGGGACTTTCCACTACGGCCAGCGCCTTTGGCGGCATCTTCAGTACGATCTGCCTGATTATCTGCGCGCCTCTTCTGGCTATAATTTCCCTGCAGTTTTCCAAACCGGAATATTTTGCGCTGGCGGTATTCGGGCTGTCCATTATCACCAGTGTATCCAGCGGCAACGTGCTGAAAGGGATCATGGGCGGTATCATCGGCCTGTTCCTGGCCACGGTGGGCATTGACGCCATGAGCGGCGCCATCCGTTTTACATTAGATACCACCTACCTGTTGGGCGGCGTCAGCTTTATCCCGATCCTGATCGGCGTGTTTGCGCTGGCGCAGATGCTGCAGAGTGTGGAGGACTGCTGGCAGAAATCACAGCTTAAGCAACACGTGACCATTCATAAGGTGCTGCCGTCCATGGCAGATTTGAAACGCTGCTTTGTGACCATGCTGCGCAGCAGCGCCATCGGTACGTTTATCGGCTGTATCCCCGGAACCGGCGGGGATATCGCCAGCTTTGTGTCTTACGATCAGGCCAAGCGGTGGAGCAAACACAGCGAAAACTTCGGACACGGGGAACCGGAAGGCGTAGCCGCGCCGGAAGCCGGGAACAATGCTGTCAGCGGCGGGGCTTTTATCCCCGTACTGACCCTGGGCATTCCCGGGGACGGGGCCACCGCCATCATGATGGGGGCGCTGATGGTACAGGGCCTGCAGCCGGGACCGCTGCTGTTCATTGAAAAAGCACCGGACGTATATGCGATCTTTATCGGCCTGCTGCTGGCCAATATCATCATGGCCTGCATGGGGTATTCGCTGATCCGTCTGTTTGTAAAACTGACCAACGTGCCGAATGAGATCCTGCTTCCCATCATTATGCTGATGACCTTTGTGGGGACTTACAGCTATGGGAATTCCATGACGGACGTGTATGTGATGGTGGCCAGCGGGTTCATCGGATATTTTCTGAACAAGCTGAAATTTTCCATGAGCGCCATCATCATCGGTATCATCTTAGGCGGTATGGCAGAGCAGAATTTTGTAGGCTCCCTGATTATGAGCGACGGCAATCCTGCCATCTTCTTCACGAGGCCAATCTGCCTGTTCTTCCTGGCAGCCGCTGCCATCTCTCTGCTTGCACCCTTTTTCATGAAAAAGAAGAACTAAACAGAAACATAAAACATAAATACTAAACAAAAAAACCGTAATGCCCGGAGTGCATACGTATGGAAAGATGCGTTCCGAAGCATTACGGTTATCTGCTGTCTCAGTTATCCTGCCAGCCCTTGCAAAGGTCTACCCAGCCCTCATTGACGGTATATTTTTCCAGCTCTTCCGGTGTCAGCTCAATGGCGTTGTTTTCTTCGCCTGCGGCAGGGAACATGGTAGGAAACCGCTTCATGGAAATATCCAGATACACTTTGACGCCTTCGTTCACGCCGAAGGGGCAGACGCCGCCGGGCGCGTGACCGATCTGTTCTTCCACTTCGGCAAAGGGAAGCATGTGGGCTTTCATGCCGAAAAAGTGCTTGAATCTGGCATTATCGATTTTTGTATCCCCGGCAGTTACAATTAAAACAGGATGCTCTTTCCCTGCAAAGGAAAGCGTTTTGGCGATGCGGGCCGGCTCCGTTCCGGCAGCCTTGGCGGCCAGCTCCACCGTAGCGCTGGACTCCTTAAACGTAATGATCTTATCTTCCATACCGAACTGGGACAGAAACTTTCTGGCGCGTTCCACAGACATGATAGCGACTCCTTTACATTTTAGTATTCCGTAAACATTAGTATTCCGTAAACAGTGTTTCTTCCAGTTTACGTTTTTCTGTTGCACTTGTCAACTTTTGCGTAACCGATTAAAATAAGAATAGAAAACAAAAACAGTAGTATGTAGGTGTAAGCAAAAGGAGTGAAACCATGGGACCCTTACAGGACGTCAGAATACTCGACTTATCCCGGCTGCTGCCCGGACCCTTCTGTACCCGCATGTTTGCCGATATGGGCGCGGACGTAATCAAAATCGAAGAACCGGTAAAAGGAGACTATGCCCGGGATTTTGTGCCCCGCCGGGGTGATTTTGCCTGCTGGTTCATGGAAGTGAACCGCAATAAACGAAGCGTGGCCATGGATTTAAAACAGGAAGAAGACAAAACGGTGTTTTTGGAACTGGCGAAGACCGCCGACGTGGTGGTGGAAAGCTTCCGGCCCGGCGTAATGAAAAAGCTGGGAATCGATTTTGAAACCGTGCGTAAGATCAATCCAAAAATTGTCTATTGTACCATCACCGGTTACGGTACGAAGGGGCCGCTGGTAAAACAGGCGGACCACGATATCGGGTACCAGAGTCTGGCCGGACTGGTTTCCTTAAGCGGAAAGCGTTACGGCAGCCCGGCTATTCCCGGCATACTGATTGCGGATATGCAGGCTTCGGCCATGGCGGGTATGTCCATCCTGGCGGCGCTGCACCATGCGGAAAAAACGGGGGAAGGGCAGGAGGTCAGCATTTCCCTGTTTGATACCTGTCTGGCCCTGGTGCCAGGCGTCAGCGCAACCTATTTCGGAAACGGGTTTGTCAATATGCGGGGCAACAACTGGCTGAGCGGCGCATATCCCAACTATAATATTTATCAGACCGAAGACGGAAGGTATGTGAGCGTGGGCTGTCTGGAAGAAAAATTCTGGACAAACCTGTGCAATCTGCTGGAACGGCCGGATCTGATCCCGCTGATTCGCGATGAGGACGAACATGTCTATATCAAGCATGAACTGGCGGCTTTGTTCGCGGAAAAACCGCTGAAGGAATGGATGGAACTGGCCAAAGGATCGGATGCCTGTCTGGCTCCCGTGCTGAATTATGACGAGGCCCTGGCTACGGAGCAGGCAAAGGCGGATGAGATGGTGCTGGAAATCGAAGACCCGGAGCTGGGGAATTATAAGACCATGGGGTTTGTTCCCAAGTTTTCCAAAACGCCCTGCGCCTTTTACCGGCGGGCGCCCCGGTTAGGGGAAAATACGGAAGAAGTGCTGAACGAACTAGTCAAAGAGTAAAGGAAACCAATCTGCTGGAACCGCGTTGTTTCAGCGGAAAAGAATCAGCAGCGGAAACAAACAGTATAAACTGCAACAGAAAAAAGCAAACGGCTTTGAAATAACAAACAGCAGGCTGTGGAACAGAATCCGCAACCTGCTGTGTTTTTATCTGTTATGTTTTATTCGTATTCTTTGGTTTCACCGGTCTCCGCGATTTTTTCGGTCTCTGCTGCTTTTGTCGCAGCAGAAGCCAATACGGCGGCGGCTGTTTTCATTTTTCCCTTTTTAACATTCTTGCTGTAAACAGGCAGGGCCTTTATGGTATTGCCCGGGGCGATCGCTTCAACAAATGCCTTGACAATTTCCGGATCAAAGGAAGTCCCCATCGCGCTTAACAGTTCCTGCAGCGCTTCCTGATGACTTTTCTGCCACTGGGCCGAGCAGGGGTTAATCACACTGTCATAATAATCCGCCACGCTGATGATCCGCGCGCCCAAAGGGATGTTCACGCCCTTCAGCCGCTTGGGATACCCCGTGCCGTCCCACTTTTCGTGGTGGCAGCGAATCAGGTCGATGACGCCGGAGAATTCCTCCATGTTTTCCAGCATGCTGCAGCCGGCAATACAATGGCGTTTATACTGGGCCATTTCCCGGATGCTCAGATAGGGGAATTTATTCAGTATGCTGTTGGGAACGCTTAACAGACCGATGTCGTGCATCAGTGCCGCTGTCCGGATGATGCCGATCTCCTTGCGGGAGAGTCCCAGCTTGGCGGCCACGCTGGCCGCATAATTGGCAACCTGTTGCGAATGGAGGTAAAGAGCCCCGTTCTTCCGTTGTAAAAGTTCTAAAAAAAAGCTGCAAATCTCTTTCGTTTTCCCCGTGAAGGCGAAATCGAGATACTGAGGGATTGAAAGCATAATATCACGTCCGTACTTCATGTATTGGAGAGAACCGCGGTTTCGTTGTCCGGTACGCGCGCAAGCCCGTGTAACCGGCGTTCTCGTAGTTTTTCTGCCAGATAAATATAACCGGAACGGATCCGGTCATGGTTTCGATTATTTGCGTGTGATTATAGTATAGTGGCTTTGAAAGTAAACGTCAAGACAAACTGAGTTTCGCAAAAACAGGTTCGCCATACGCGGCCCGTTGTGTTAACAATTAAACACCTGTTGCAAAGACCTTGCGATAGTGTCGTAAAATGCTTGAAATATTCAATGCGGTGTGTTATATTAAATGAATAAAAACAATCCGGGTCTGTGGTTGAAAGTCGATGCCAGTTGCAGGCGAAACGATCCACGTAAGCAGTATAAGTACTGTGAGCACGGTGCAGCTTAGAAGTAAGTCCTGCCGTAGGGAAGGAAGGACATGCCGGCGTAACGGCGGCATGGACCGGTCATTCTTTTTACGAGAGAAGCAGTAGTGGGGAGCGGATGCTTAGGAGCGAACCTTCCAGCAGGCGGGTGTGGGGGCGAAAACCAGGTCAGCCGGGGCGTTTTTATTTCAGGAACAGGTTTTTCCCATCATGAAACATAGGTTCCGGAGGCAGTGTTGCATGAAAAAACTACTGGCTGTTTTGGTCTTTCTGGTTTTGCTGGCGACCGTCGGCTGCGGCGGCAGTAAAAACGAAAAGAACGAATATAAGGCGGTTTTGAAGGACGAACTGGTCGTCGGTACGGAAGCGACGTTTGCGCCTTTTGAGTTTACGGATGAAAAAACTGGAAAGCTGACCGGCTTTGATGTGGAGTTGATCCAGGCCGTTGCGCAGGAGATCGGTTTCAAAAAGTGCACCGTGGTGAATATGGATTTTGACGCGCTGATCCCGGCTGTGAATTCGGGTAAAGCCGATGTTGCCATTTCCGCCGTAACCATCAATGATACCCGCAAACGGGTGGTGCTGTTCACCCAGCCTTATTATAAATCCGGTCTTGCGTTTATCGTGAGGAAAGAGATAACCGATGTAAAAACCTTTGAGGATCTGAAGGCAAAGACCATAGCGGTGCAGAAAGAAACCACCGGCGAAGTGTATGCCCGCCAGCTGGAAGAAAAGGGCGCCGTGATCAAAGCCTTTGCCTCCAACGAGCAGGCCTTTACGGAGCTGAAGAACGGAAAGGCGGACGCGGTGGTGTGCGATTTGCCGGTATTGCAGTATTTCCTGAAAAATGGCGGCAGTGCCTTCGCCAGTTTGGCAGGCAATCCGCTGACCGTAGAAGAATACGGTATCCTGATGGGAAAAAAGAAGCCGGACATGCAAAAAGCCATGGATAAGGCACTGGATAATTTGAAAAGAAACGGAACCTATGATAAACTGTATGAAAAATGGTTTGGAAAAGGGGAAAAGTGAACTCCACGCTGAACAGCGGAAAACATAAAAAATTATTCTGGAGGGGAAGAAAGATGAAGAAGTTAACCGTATTATTGAGTATCCTGGTATTGGCCCTGGGGATCCTGGCTGCCGGCTGCGGCGGCGGGGATAAAAAGGCTGACGACAAGAAAGCGGCAGCTCCGGCGCCCGCTGCGAAAGAGGAACTGATCGTAGGCACGGAACCGTCCTTTGCGCCCTTTGAATTCCCGGAAAAGGATTCCAAAGAGTTTACCGGTTTTGACATGGATCTGATCCGCGCCATCGCCAAGGAGATGGGATACAAGAAATGCACGATCAGAAACATGGGCTTTGATGCGCTGATTCCGGCAATCAACGCCGGCAACCTGGATGTGTCCATCGCAGGCTTCAGCATTACGGAAGAACGGAAACAGCAGGTTATTTTCTCGCAGCCCTATTACAAGTCCGGTCTGGCTTTTGTGGTACGCAAGGAAGTGAATGACGTTAAGAAGTTTGAGGACCTGAAAGGCAAGATCATTGCGGTGCAGATGGGTACCACCGGCGCTATGTATGCGGAAAAACTGAAAAGCAAGGGCGCTGTTGTTAAGACCTTCAATACCAGCGACCTGGCCTGCATGGAACTGAAGAACAAAGGCGCGGACGCAGTTGTCAGCGACCTGCCCGTACTGCAGTACTTCCTGAAGAACGGCGGCAGCGAATATGCCAAGCTGGCCGGCGAGCCTCTGACGGCGGAAGATTACGGCATCGTAATTTCCAAGAAGAAACCGGAACTGGCCAAGGAAGTGGACAAGGCGCTGGATACCCTGAAGAAGAACGGAACCTATGACAAGCTGTATGAAAAATGGTTTGGCAGCAAACCTGCAAAATAAGTAAAACTGATATGTAAGGAGATACTGAAAATGAAAAAGACCTTTATGTTATTGATGGCAATGGTAATGGTGGTTATGATGGCAGCCGGCTGCGGCGGCGGAGAAAAGAAAAAAGCCGAGGCTCCCAAAGTGCTGCGTGTAGGTACGGAACCTACCTTTGCTCCTTTTGAATTCCAGAAAGACGGCAGCAAGGAATTTGACGGTTTCGATATGGATCTGATCCGCGCCATCGGCAAGCAGCTGAACATGAAAGTGGAAATTCTGAACATGGGCTTTGACGCCCTGATCCCTGCCCTGAACGCGGGCAATATCGATGTGGCTGCCGCGGGCATGAGCATCACTCCGGACCGTCAGAAAGCTGTTGACATGAGCGATCCCTATTATGTAGCCGGTCTGGTGGTTGTGGTAAACAAGGACAACACGGCGGTAAAGGGTATCAATGAACTGAACAACAAAGGCATCGCGGTACAGATCGGTACCACCGGCGCAGAACGGGCGGCCAAAGTTCCCGGCGCCAAAGTGAAGAACTTTAACACCAACGCGGAAGTTTTCCTGGAATTAAAGAACAAGGGCGTGGAAGCGGTTATCATCGATAAGCCCGTAGCGGAATACTTCCTGGCTACCGGCGGCGGCAAAGACTATGCCAAGATCGTAGGCGACACCATGGAAGCTGAGTCCTACGGCTTGTCCCTGAAGAAAAACAGCCCGCTGACCAAGGAAATCAACAAGGCCTTGCTGGATCTGAAGAAGAACGGCGAATATGACAAGATTTATTCAAAATGGTTCGGCGCCGTGAAAAAGTAAGCCGGGTTGTTGCAAGTCGGTCATTACCACAGCGCAGGCAATTGAATGCATATTGATAAACAAAAGGGAGTTTTGCATAAAATTCCCTTTTGTATTTTTTATTTATGTAGTATAATACATGCAAAGCCGGTTCTGTACGGATCCTCTGTGAGCAGTACAACTGTGGGAATGAACCGTATCCGGCGTTGCATAACATTCCCTTCCTTCGGACGGATCTGTGTTATGGTTATGCAAAAAAATACAAAAAGTAAGAAGGATTTGCTTTATGGATATGAATATTGAATTGATAAAAAGCGCGATACCGCTGTTGATAGCGGGGGCCGGTATTACGGTGGAAATTACGGCGCTCAGCGTGTTTTTCGGTATGCTGATCGGTATCGTCGTGGCGCTGATTCGTCTGTCTGGTGTTAAAGTTTTACGCTGGCTGGGCAATGTGTATGTGGATTTCATTCGGGGCACGCCGCTCCTGATTCAGATTTTCCTGGTTTATTTCGCGCTTCCCAGTATCATCGGGCACAGGGTGGATGCGTTCTTCGCGGCGATTTCCGCCTGCTCCATCAACAGCGGCGCCTATGTGGCGGAAGTGTTCCGGGGCGGCATCCAGTCCATTGACGTGGGTCAGATGGAAGCGGGTCGCAGTCTGGGCATGACCTGGTGGCAGACCATGCGTTATATCATTTTGCCCCAGGCTTTCAAGCGCATCATCCCTCCGTTGGGCAACGAGTTCATCGCCATGCTGAAGGATTCCTCCCTGGTTTCCGTAATCGGGTTTGAGGAACTGACCCGCCGGGGCCAGCTGATCATTGCCCGTACGTACGCGTCCTTTGAGATCTGGATGGCGGTAGCGATCATGTACCTGATCCTGACATTTACGGTCGCCCGGCTTACCGGCCTCCTAGAAAGGAAGTTTGATACAAAATGACAGAACGACAGGATATTATTAAAATAACGGGTCTGAAAAAGAGTTTCGGCGACCTCCATGTATTGAAGGGCATTGACCTGTATATCAAAGAAAAAGAAGTGGTGGTCATCATCGGGCCCTCCGGCAGCGGCAAGTCCACCCTGCTGCGCTGCATCAATTACCTGGAAGAACCCACGGGCGGGGAGATCGTGTTTGACAACATCCCTCTGAACGGGGAAGCGAATATCAATGAGGTCCGCAAGGAAGTGGGCATGGTGTTCCAGCGTTTCAACCTGTTCCCCCACATGACGGTGCTGGAAAACCTGGTGCTGGCTCCCATGAAGGTGCGGAAGACCGGCCGGAAGGCAGCGGAAGAGCTGGCCATGACGTACCTTAAAAAAGTCGGGCTTGCGGAAAAAGCGAATAACTACCCGGACCAGCTTTCCGGTGGGCAGCAGCAGCGTGTGGCTATTGCCCGGGCTCTGTGCATGAAACCCAAAGCCATGCTGTTTGACGAGCCGACTTCGGCGCTGGATCCGGAAATGATCAACGAAGTGTTGGAAGTTATGAAGCAGCTGGCCAAGGAAGGCATGACCATGGTGGTGGTGACCCACGAAATGGGGTTTGCCAAAGAAGTGGGCGACCGGGTGCTGTTCGTGGATGGAGGCTACATTGTGGAAGAGGGAACGCCGGAGCAGGTGTTCGACCATCCCCAGAATCCCAGGACCCAGAGCTTCCTGTCCAAGATTTTATAATACCGATTCAAAACCGAATATATAATCGCTTTCGAACCTGCAGCAGATTTCAAATGAAACCGCAGCGGCGGGGAAGGCAATGCAAAAACGTCAACGATTGCTATTTTATGGACTTATTCGCCTGTGGCTTCAAAACTCGGTGCTTCGCACCTCAGACAGCTGAAGCCACGGACGGCTCATTTCGTCTCATAAAATTACGCAATCGTTTCCTATATTTTGCGTTGCCTTCCCCGCCGCTGCGGTTTCTTATTTAAATCGTCCCGCGGAGTTGTAACGAAATTTGCAGTTTTGTATGAAAAAGTGACAAAAGTTAGAAATCTTACGTTGCATACAGGAATAAAACGCTGCGTGTCGAATGAATATACAACGGACAACGGGGACGAAACCCAGCGGACAGGAATCGCAAAGAGGAGGCTTTACAGATCGGTAACAAAACGGCCGCGGCTTTCGGATCCGGAGCCTGTAATAACCAAGTAACACCTTGGACGTTCAAGGAGGACTCAGTATGGCCATTATTGTTAAAGGAAGAAACACCGTTGTATCGCCGGCAGTGAAAGCGTATGTGGAGAAAAAGATCGACAAGGTAACCAGGCAGTTTAAGGCGGTGGGAGATATCACCGCGGTTCTTAAGGTAGAAAACGGCAATCATATTGCGGAAATTACCGTTCCGGCCAAGGGCATCCTGTTGCGGGCCCAGGAATCGACGAAAGATATGTATTCGTCCATCGATCTTGTCATTGAAAAGATCGAGCGGCAGGTACACAAATATAAGACCAAGCTGATGAAGCGGAAATACAGCAATTTCCGGGAAGTCCCGGCAGAGGCTGCACCGGCGGCAGAACCCGTGCCGGTCCAGGCAGAGGCGGAAGAAGAATTCCGGATTATCCGCAGCAAGAGCTTCACCATGAATCCCATGACGCCGGAAGAAGCGATCTTGCAGATGAATCTGCTGAATCACGACTTCTTCGTGTTCTTCGATCCGGATTTCGGCGGGGTCAGCGTTGTGTATCGGCGTAAAGACGGAAATTACGGTTTGCTGGAGCCGAAACTGGAATAAATTTCAAACTGATAGGGCGCAGGACAGTATCTGTCCTGCGTTTTTTCTATTATTCACGCAAACTTCACAAAGTGTTGCGCAGAAACGGCCGTGTTTTTTTGACTTTTGCTGTGCTTTCTGTTAAAATTTTATGATAGACAATAATGGATATTTGTTTGCTTTATGCGAAGTGTATGATGCTGATTGCGAAGATAAAAGAGTAAACAGAATTGTTCAGTATAAGTTAAGGAGTGATGAATTTGCTGGAAGGTTTAATAAAGAAGATATTCGGAGATCCTAATGAAAAGGAATTAAAAAATATCCGGCCCATCGTGGATAAGATCAACGCGCTGGAACCGGACATGGAGCGGATGAGCGACGCCAACCTGCAGGCGAAGACGTCGGAATTCAAACTGCGTCTGAAAAAAGGCGAGACTCTCGACGACATTCTGCCGGAAGCCTTTGCGGTGGTGCGGGAAGCGTCCAAGCGCGTGACCGGCATGCGGCATTTTGATGTGCAGCTGATCGGCGGCGTGGTGCTGCACCGGGGCAAGATTTCGGAAATGCGTACCGGTGAAGGCAAGACCCTGGTGGCGACCCTGCCTGTATATCTGAATGCGCTGACCGGCAAGGGCGTTCATGTGGTCACCGTCAACGATTATCTGGCCCGCCGCGACAGTATCGATATGGGCCGTATCTATAATTTCCTGGGCCTGTCCGTCGGCCTGATCGTACACGAGATCGATTTCCCGGAACGGAAGGCTGCGTACCAGGCGGATATCACCTACGGCACCAACAACGAGTTCGGTTTCGACTACCTCCGTGACAACATGGTGGTGGACAAGGACCAGATGGTGCAGCGGGAACTGAATTACTGCATCGTGGACGAAGTGGACTCCATCCTGATCGACGAAGCCCGTACCCCGCTGATCATTTCCGGCCCCGGCGAAAAGTCCGCGGACCTCTATAAAGTCATTGCCCGTATCGTCGCCAACATGAAAGAGGGCGAAGATTATACCGTTGACGAAAAGCAGAAACAGGTTGCGCCTACCGAGGCAGGTATCGCCAAAGCGGAAAAGGCGCTGGGCGTCAGCAACCTGTACGACACGGAGCACGGCGTGGACTTCTCCCACCATATCATGTGCGCCATCAAGGCCAAGACCCTGATGATCCGCGACCGGGATTACGTGGTGAAAGACGGAGAGGTCATCATCGTCGACGAATTTACCGGACGACTCATGTACGGCCGCCGGTATTCCGAAGGCCTGCACCAGGCCATTGAAGCCAAGGAAGGCGTGGTGGTGCAGCGCGAAAGCCAGACGCTGGCTACCATCACATTCCAGAATTATTTCCGTATGTACAAAAAGCTGGCCGGCATGACCGGTACGGCCAAGACGGAAGAACAGGAATTCCAGAAGATCTACGGCCTGGATGTTATCGTGATTCCTACCAACAAGCCCATGATCCGTACCGATTACCCGGACGTGATCTACAAGACCAAGGCGGCCAAGTACAGGGCGGTCGTGAAGGAAATCGTAGAACTGCACAAATCCGGACAGCCGGTGCTGGTGGGCACCACTTCCATCACCCAGTCCGAGGATCTGAGCGCGCTGCTGAAGAAGCAGGGCATTCCCCACAACGTATTAAATGCCAAGTATCATGAAAAAGAAGCCATGATCGTAGCGGATGCCGGTCAGCCCGGACAGGTTACCATCGCTACCAACATGGCCGGCCGCGGTACCGATATCGTGCTGGGCGAAGGCGTGGCCGAAAAGGGCGGCCTGCATATCCTGGGCACAGAACGGCACGAAAGCCGCCGTATCGACAACCAGTTACGTGGCCGTTGCGCCCGCCAGGGCGACCCCGGTTCATCCCGGTTCTATCTGTCCCTGGAAGACGACCTGATGCGTTTGTTCGGCTCCGATAAAATCAAGGGCATGATGGACAAGCTGGGCATGGAAGAAGACGAGCCCATTGAAAATAAGATCGTTACCAGTTCCATTGAAAATGCCCAGAAGAAAGTGGAAGAACGCAACTTCAACATCCGTAAGATGGTGCTGGAGTACGACGACGTCATGAACCAGCAGCGTGAAGTTATCTACAAGGAACGCCGCAAGGTGCTGGATCAGGAAGACCTGCGTTCCACTGTGATGGAATTCACCCACAAGATTGTGGACCGGGCCATGAGCATGTACTGTCCTCCGGAATCCTATTCGGAAGACTGGGACCTGAAGAATCTGGTGCGTTACTGTGAAGAGTACTTTGCACCCTTTGGGGAATTGAAGGAAGAAAAACTGGCAGACCTGGGCCGGGATGAAATCGGCGAATACCTGCATAAACTGGCGGACGACATTTACGCCAGCCGGGAAGAGGAAATCAGCCCCGAGATTATGCGGGAACTGGAAAACCTGGTTATGCTGAAGGTTGTGGACAACCACTGGATGGAACATCTGGACGCCATGGATATGCTGCGTGAAGGCGTGGGCCTGCGGGCATACGGCCAGAAGGATCCGCTGGTGGAATATAAGTTTGAAGCTTTCGATATGTTCGAGGCGATGATCGAAGCCATCGAAGATGACGTGGTGAAATACATGTACCGGGTCAACGTAGTATCCCAGCCGATGATGACCATGGACGATCCGCTGGAAAACGCTACCATGAACAACCCGACGGTAGATACCGCGGACGGCGAAGCCGTAAAAGAGCCGGTGGTGAATAAAGGGCCGGAAATCGGACGGAACGATCCCTGTCCCTGCGGCAGCGGCAAAAAATATAAAAACTGCTGCGGAAAAGGAAAATAAAATGAAGTATTGCCAGTTGCCCCCATATGAGTTTGGGCAACCGTAGACCAAGCTTTGCCGCTTTCAGGAGCAAAGCTGCAAAATAACCGGTAAAGGATGTGAGAAAGTTGCTGCTTGAAGAATACAGACCCGAGATCGCTGCTCTCAAGAAAAAACTGGACGAAATGAGGGGATCTCTTTGACATCCCCAGCAAAGAAGAAAAAATAGGGGAACTGGAACATCTCATGGGGGAACCGTCCTTCTGGGATGATCCGGAAAAAGCATCCAGGATCACCAAAGAGGTGGATGGATTAAAATCGGAAGTTGATGAATACAAAGCGCTGGAAACGGGGCTGGACGACCTGGAAGTGCTGCAGGAGATGGCAGCGGAAGAACAGGACGAGTCCCTGATTCCGGAACTGGACGAAAACCTGACTAAAATCAAAGAAAATCTGCACCATCTGGAGCTGGGGATGCTGTTGTCGGAAGAGTATGACGCCAACAATGCCATTCTGACCCTGCATGCAGGCGCCGGCGGAACGGAAGCCCAGGACTGGACCTCCATGCTGCTGCGCATGTTTACCCGTTTTGCGGAACGGAACGGGTACCAGGTGGAAATGCTGGATTATCTGGCCGGGGATGAAGCGGGCGTCAAGAGCGCGACCCTGCAGATCAACGGACACAATGCCTATGGCTTTTTCCGCAGCGAAAAGGGAGTGCACCGTCTGGTGCGCATTTCGCCCTTTGATGCCAATGCGCGCCGTCATACGTCTTTTTCCGCTGTGGATGTGATGCCGGAACTGGACGACACGGTCAATGTGGAAATCAACATGGATGAGGTGCGTGTGGACGTGTACCGGGCCAGCGGCGCCGGCGGGCAGCACGTCAACAAGACTTCTTCCGCCGTACGCATGACCCACCTGCCTACCGGTATCGTGGTGCAGTGCCAGAACGAACGCAGCCAGATCCAGAACCGCGAAAAAGCGCTGCAGATGTTGCGCGGTAAACTGTATGCCTTTGAAAAGGCAAAACGGGACGCCAAGATCAGCGACCTGGCCGGGGATTACCAGGCCATTGAATGGGGCAGCCAGATTCGTTCCTATGTGTTCCAGCCGTATACGATGGTAAAGGACCACCGCACCACGTACGAAACCTCCAATGTGGACGGGGTGATGGACGGAGACCTGCGGCCTTTTGTGGAAGCCTATCTGCGGCAGGAATATGAAGCCAGGAGACTGGCGGCAAAACAAATATAATCAGCGACAGCGACGTATGCCGTGAGATATACGCCGCTTTCCGTCGTGCAGGGAAAAAGAATGAGCGTATCGAATTGGAAAGAACGTTACAACCCCATATTGGTCCTGTGCATTGCCGTTGCATTCTGTGCGGCGCTGTATCTGATGCAGATCCGCGTCGGCATTGAAAAACGCAATGATACGGTGGAACAGACCCTGGATTATCAGGGAATCCTGATGATGGCCCAGCGGGAAGGCTACAGCAGCGAAAAACTGCTGCAGCAGTTTAAAGACGCCGGTGTGACCACGCTGATCGTCTACGACACCACGCTGGAACGGCTGGACAGGGAAAAACGCATCTCCGCCATGCCGGGGGATGTGCTGCAAAAGGCGGCTGCCGGTGTGCACCGGGGCGATTTTGACGCGATCCTTGCTTCGCCGTCTCTGGATCCTGACGCAGTATATGTGACCCGGGGCCGGGACGAAGAAGCATGGAACGAGGTGAAAGAAGACCTGTTCCTGCGTTACGGTGCAGAACGGGTAAAACCCTTCAGCCAGACTCCGGAAATTCTGGAGGTGAAGGGTGACTCCCGGCTGCTGCTGGAACCGGATTATCGGGCCAAGACGCCTATGATGCAGGCGCCGCTGGGCCTGTCTGTGAAAGAGCTGCGGGAAGTGCAGGAAAAAGGCTTTTATGTTGCGGTACGTCCGCAAAACTATCTGCCATATACACAAAAAGGCGTGGACAGTCTCTTTGCCCGGCTTGATAAAGCCGGTGTGCAGGTGACCACCTATATTCCCTGCGGTACGGACGTGATCGGTTTTCCTGCTGATATAGAGTATATGGGGAAGAAACTGCGGGAGCGGAATATCCGCCTGGGCTTGCTGGAGCATGTGACCCAGCTGCAGTTTGCCAAATTTGCGGGACTGGACGCCCTGCTCCGCAGCGTGGACAACAATGCGGTGCGAGTGCTGAACATCGACGCCCAGGAAAACAGCAAGCTGATGATGCCGGATGCGTTGCGGCGCTGGGCGCTGGCAGATGAGGAACGGAACATCCGTGTCAATTATGTGCGCCTGTTCCTGAAACCGCAAAACGGCGTGGATATTATTGACCTGAACTTGGATTATATGCGGAAGATCACCCAGCAGGTGAAAGGACGCGGCTATAAGATCGGCGTGGCCGGCGTGTTCCAGAAGCCGGGAGATGCTGTGCCTGCTTCCGCCAACGGCAATCCGGGGTTTGCGGGTTCGTATGAACCGGACCGTAAAGCATTGCTGGTAGTGGCGTTGGGCGCCTGGGCGGCGCTGGCGTTATATATGGGCATGATTTTGCCATCCTGTAAAGGCACGAAGCAGTACCTGCTGGTCATCTTCGGCATGCTGCTTACCGCGTACAGCCTGTTCATGGGGCGCGGCCTGTCGGTCCGGCAGGGGCTGGCCTTTTTATCCGCGGTATTGTATCCGGTTCTTTCCATGAGCGTGATGCTGACCCTGTGGGATACGATAAAAACAAATACGAAATCAACTGCAGGCGTCATCGTTACCGCTTTATGGCAGCTGGCCCTGGCCATTGCCCTTTCCCTGATCGGCGCCACCCTGAACGGTTCCATCATGGGCGATCTGCGTTTCCTGCTGGAAGCGGATATTTACCGGGGCGTAAAGCTGACCTTTATTATGCCGGTGCTGCTGACTTTGCTGCTGTTTTTACGGCAGTACAGCATTTTCCGGAACCCGGGGGAAAACGTGGCGGACCTGTTTTCACAGCTGGTACAGATTTGTAAGACCCGTCTCACACTGGGACATTTTGTCATATTAGGCGTGCTGCTGTTCGTGGCTTACATCTTTGTAGGCCGCAGCGGCCATACCGGCGGCGTGCCGGTGCCCGCCATCGAGATCAAACTGCGTCTCTTCCTGGAAGAGGTCATGTATGCCCGTCCCCGGGAAAAGGAATTCATGATTGGTCATCCGGCTTTCTTCCTGGCCGTATTGGCCGCGTACCGCATGGCGCCTAACTGGTGTAAACTGGCGCTGGTGCTGGGGGCTGTCATCGGGCAGGGTTCCCTGGTGCAGACCTTCTGCCATATGCGCACGCCGGCCATGATGAGCTACATCCGAGCGGCAGACGGCTATCTGCTGGGTTCTGTTCTGGGAATTATTGCGGTAATCGCAGTTTCAGTTTTAATGCCATATGTTAAACCATGGCTGAGGAGATTCACACTTAATGAGTAAAATCGTTATTTCCGGTTATTACGGATTCAATAACGCCGGCGACGAGGCGCTGCTGACGGCGATTCTGGCCGCTTTGCGCGCGGTCGAGCCGACGGTGGACATTACCGTGATTTCCGGAAATCCGGGAAATACAATTGCTAAACATCAGGTCAAATCCCTGTACCGTTTTGCGGCGGTGCGTCTGCTTCGGGCTATCCGCGAGGCGGACCTGGTCATCAGCGGCGGCGGCAGCCTGCTGCAGGATGTGACCAGTAAGCGCAGCCTTGCCTATTACCTTTCCGTGATTGCGGCGGCAAAATGGAAACGTAAAAAGGTCATGCTGTTCGCCCAGGGCATCGGTCCGATCCGCAGCCGACTCATGCGGCTGCTGACCCGTCTGGTGGTGAACCGGGCGGACGTAATCACGGTGCGGGACCGGGATTCGGCAGAAGAACTGGCACGTATGGGCGTTCCGGCTGCCAAGGTGGAGGTCACGGCGGATCCGGTGCTGATGTTGAATCCAGAATCAAAAGTAATGGGGAAAGCCATACTGGCGGAAGCCGGTCTGGATCCCTACAAACCGATCATCGGCGTTTCCGTGCGGGAATGGCCGGATAATCAGCGCTGCCTGAAACAGCTTGCGGCGGCGCTGGGCAAACTCAGCGAAGAGTATAATGCCCAGATCGCCATTCTGCCGCTGCAGGTTTCCAAAGATCTGGCAGACAGTAAGCTGTTGCAGAGTTATCTTCCCAAAATCCGGAACCGGGTTGCCCTGCTCCAGGGGGATTATTCCACCGAGGAATTCCTCAGCGTCATCGGCAGCTTCCGGCTGCTGATCGGCATGCGGCTGCACGCGCTGATCTTTGCGGCCGTGATGAAAGTGCCGCTGATGGCCATATCCTACGATCCCAAGGTGGACAGCTTCCTGAAAGCCATAGAGGCGCAGGCGGTAGGTACGGTGGAAACGCTGGACGCCGGGAATGTGGAAAAAGCAGCGGAGGAGCTTTGGGGCCGCAAACCCCAGCTGCAGGAGGAACATCTTGTGGCGATGCGGAAGCTGGCGCAAAGCACAGTTTCCAAAGCCTTTGCGCTGTTGCATAAGCAATAGTTTGCAATAAGTTTGCAAACAGTGTACACAAAAAGTTGTATAGTATTATGTAGAAAACGGAGAATCAGTTTCTCCGTACTGATTTGGAGGGAGTTTTACCAGTGCTGGAAATGATTGATGTCAGCAAAACATATCCCGGCGGGAATGTGGCGCTGCGTAATATTAACATCCGGATCGAACAGGGAGAGTTTGTATTTATTGTAGGGCCCAGCGGGGCCGGTAAGTCCACGTTTATCAAGATGCTGTTCCGGGAAGTGCTTCCCACCTCCGGCAGTATTCTCCTGAACGATGTGGACATTTTAAATTTGACAGCGAAAGAAGTACCGTACCTGCGGCGTCAGCTGGGAATCATATTTCAGGATTACCGCCTGCTGCCGGATCGTACGGTGTATGATAATGTGGCCTTTGCCATGCAGGTTATTGAAACGCCTTACCGGAAGATAAAGCGCCGTGTCATGAACGTGCTGGATCTGGTGGGGCTGCGCCGCCGGGCGTATTCCAAACCTAACGAGCTGTCCGGTGGGGAACAGCAGCGTATTGCCATTGCCCGGGCGATTGTCAACAGCCCCAGTCTGGTAATCGCAGACGAACCTACCGGAAACCTGGACCCGGAAACCAGTATGGAAATCATGGAAATTTTTCAGGAAATCAACAATACCGGGACGACCATTATTATGGCGACCCATGATAAGGAAATTGTTGACAGCATGGGCAAACGGGTCATCGCCATCGAACAGGGCGAAATTGTACGCGACGAACTGAACGGAGTATACGGATATGAGTCTGAGCAGTAAAGAATATTTTATCCGTGAGACAGGCAAATCCATTAAGCGTAACGGCATAATGAGCTTTGCTTCTGTCTCTACGGTTGCTGTTTCCCTTCTGGTACTGGGGATGTTCCTGCTGATGTACCTGAATACGGATAATCTGGCGAAATACCTGGAAAGCCAGGTGGAGATGACGGTCTATCTGGAGGACACCGCTACCGGCGAAGAAGTGGCCGATATACGGGAAAAGCTTAAAAAGATGGAAGGCGTGGTAAAAGTCACGGAAGTGACCAAGGCCATGGCCATGGACCGGTTTAAGAACCGCCTGGGGGATCAGGCGACGCTGCTGAAAGCATTGGGCAAAGACAATCCCTTTCCCTTTTCCTTTGAGGTGCAGGTAGACAAACCGGAACGGATCAAAGCGCTGGTCTCTCAGGTGGAACACTGGCCTAAGGTGGAGACCGCAAAGTTCGGGCAGGAAGTAGTAGAGCACCTGTTTGCCCTGACCCGGGTGCTGCGTCTCGGCGGCGCCGTGCTGATCGTGTTCCTTTGTTTTGCAACCCTGTTTATTATCATCAATACCATACGCCTTACCGTGTTCGCACGGCGGCGTGAGGTCGTCATCATGAAATACGTGGGCGCCACCGACTGGTTCATCCGCTGGCCTTTCATGCTGGAAGGCATGACGCTGGGACTGGGGGGAGGCATCATAGCCTGCGCCATTGTGGACCTGATCTATGTCAGCCTCAGCGGCAGGCTGCACACGACCTTTGCGTTTTTCCCCATCTTGCAGTCCTGGCCGACCCTGTTGTACGCAGACCTTTTCATCCTGGCCTGCGGCACGCTGATCGGCGCCCTGGGCAGCTACCTTTCCCTGAAGAAATTCCTGCGGGTTTAGGAGGGGCTGTCCTATGAAATCACGTAACGTTTTCACAGTCCTGCTTGCCGTATGGCTGTTCCTGCTGAACATGCTGCCTGCCCTGGCTGCCACAGAAATGGAAAAGAAGCAGAAGGAACTGGATCAAGCCCAGCATAATGTGCAGGTGGCGGAAGAAAACAAAGACAAGGCAAAACTGAAAGTAGCGGCTGCAAAAGAAAGTCTGGGCGAAATCGTTGCCAAACTGAGCCGCCTGCAGCAGGACATTGACAAGCTGCAGAAAAAAGCGGACGCGCTGCAGAAAGATATTGATGATAATACAGCCGTACTGAGCAAAAAGAAAGAGGAAATGGAAGGGCGGATGCGGATTTACCGCCGCCGTCTCCGTGATATCTATGAGAACGGCCAGATCAATTATCTGGAAGTGTTGCTGGGCGCCAAAGATTTTGGCGATTTTGCTTCCCGTATGTACCTGTTGCAGAAGATCATCCGTAGCGATTTGGATTTGATCGCCATCGTGGAGAAAGAAGCGGCGGAAATCCAGCGGCGGCAGGATCTGCTGGACTCCCAGATGGCGGAGATCAAAAACGACAAAGCCGAGCTGGAAAAGAAACGCAGCGATGCGGAAACCATGCGGGAACAACGGGCCCAGAAACTGTACAAGGCGGAGGAAGAAAAACGGAAGTCCGATGCGGAATACGACCGGCTGCTGGCAATCTCCGACAACATCAAATCCATGTTGCAGGGCTTGGAAACCGCTTCCGTGATGCCCTCCGGCGGCGGTAACGGTTCCTTTGTATGGCCCTGCTCCGGTACGATCACTTCTTATTACGGCTGGCGTGTACATCCTATCTTTGGTACCCGGAAGTATCATTCAGGGATGGACATCGGGGTGGATTACGGCACGCCGATCCATGCGGCGGCAGCCGGCGTGGTGGTATATTCCGGCTGGATGGGAGGCTACGGGTATGCGGTCATGATCGACCACGGCGGCGGCCTGGTTACGATTTACGGGCATAACTCCAGCCTGTCGGTAAGCGAAGGCCAGCGGGTATCTCAGGGACAGGTGATCGCCCTGGCAGGCAGTACCGGGTATTCTACCGGACCGCACTGTCATTTTGAGGTACGCTTGCACGGCGAAGTGACGGAGCCGCTGAACTATCTGCCGTAACCGGTGATGCAACTTACCGTGACGGTCTCCTTAATAAGGATATAATCAGGAGGAAGGAACTCGTTTTCTTTCCTCCTTTTTCGGTATTATGTTTTATACTGCTGTTTGAAGTGGGGGGATATGCGTGTTAAACCTGTTTAAGAAAAAAGTAAGCATAAATGTCTGGCTGATCCCGATATTGGTCATCGGTATCATGACGCTGACGCTCATCAGCGTGTTCTGGGGTATGCATAAGCTGACCCATAACGCGGGAGGCACGCTGCAGTTCCTGTATACGCTGGGGAAGATCCGTTCCAGCTATGTGGGAGAGTATACGGACAAAAAGCTGTTCGAAGGCGCCATGCACGGCCTGGTGGAAAGCCTGGACGATCCCTATTCCGAATATCTGGATGAAACAGGTTTTTCCCGCCTGAATGAGATGACGGACGGGACCTTTGGGGGTATCGGCGTGGTGCTGGGCCAGCGAAACAAGGAATTTGTGGTGGTATCTCCCATGGAAGGCTCGCCCGGGGCAAAGGCGGGCATCGAAGCCGGTGACAAGATCCTGAAGGTGAACGACGTGGATACCAAAGGCCGTACCCTGGAAGATGTGGTCAGTACTATCCGCGGAAAAAAAGGAACCAGCGTCAAGCTGCTGCTGGAGCATAAAAACGGCCAGCAGTTTACGGCGGACATCGTGCGGGACGATATCAAAGTGAAATCTGTGGCGGGCAGGATGCTGCCGGATTCCAAAATCGGCTACATACGCATCGCCATGTTCAATGAAAATACCGGGGAAGAGTTTAAAAAGGCATACGAAAAGCTGGAACAGGAAGGGATGCAGGCGACCCTGCTGGACCTGCGCCATAACCCCGGCGGCCTGTTAACGGAATGCGTGAAAGTGTCCAACTATATCGTTCCCAAGGGGCCGGTGGTTTCCATTACGGATAAAAAGGGCAACACCAAGGTGTACGAATCCAAACTGGAAAAGGTGAAGTACCCCCTGGCAGTCCTTATCGACCACGGCAGCGCCAGCGCTTCGGAAATCGTATCCGCCGCGGTGCAGGATACCAAAGCCGGCAAACTGTTCGGGGTCAAAACATATGGCAAGGGCTGTGTGCAGTCCGTGTTCCATATTACCACAAAAACCGGACTGAAGCTGACCACCGCCATGTACTATACGCCATCCGGGCGTTCCATCCACAAGGTGGGCGTCACGCCGGACGTGGAAATCGAACTGCCGGAAAAAGCGACGGTGGACGTGCAGCTGAATAAAGCGGAAGAGTACTTGCGTGATGAATTGAAAAAGGAAAAATAAAAAAGAGCGTGGCCTGTCCAACCATACATGGACAGGCCACGCGTTTTCGTTGTAATCGTTTTTATTTCTTCAACAGGTACTCCATATATTTGCTTTTTGCTTCGGCCCATGCCAGGCGGCTGACGGGGACCGTCTCGTCATTCTTCAGCAGGAAGCAATGGTCGTTCATGCGCTTGATATAGTCCATGCTGATCGCATAACTCCGGTGGGGGCGCAGGAACCTGTCCGTCGGCAGCTGCTCCGCCAGTTTGTCCAAGGGGAGATGGATTTTCAGTTCCTGCATCTGGCAGTGGATGATACAGACTTTATCCGCCGATTGGATGTACTGGATGGAATCGGCGGGGATGTGTACCGGCACGCGGTTTATCACCAGTTCGACCATGGGGCCGGGCGTATTGCGGCCTGCCTTCCAGCGGTCAAACACTTTGGCGATCCCCTCCCGGGTGACGGGTTTCATAATGTAATGCAGCGCGCCGATATCGAAGCTTTCTACGGCAAAGTCCGGACTCATGGTCACAAACACCAGCGCCGCTTCCGTATCGGTCTCCCTCACATGCCGTGCCAGGGTGATGCCCAGCGTTTCCCCGATGTAGTTGTCAAAAAATATCATTTCATATTTTCCAGCGGAAAAAGCTGACAGGAACGCTTCGCCGGAAGAAAACGTATTAAATTCAAACTGCATTCCGTGTTCCGTACCAAATGCTTCCAGCGTGCGGCGCAGCTGGCTCATATCGATCCGGTCGTCTTCCACAATGGCGATTCGCATAACAACATCCCTTCTTGCATTTCTTATTGCTACTATATTATAATTATACTATAAAGATGGCTGTTGCGGGATAAAATTTTACAATATTATTATGTTTTTTTTACCGAAACGGCATCCGGCTGTGATACAGCTGACACAAAACGATACGGAAGGTACCCATTATGGAAACTTACATCGGACTGGCGCTGGCGGTTACCATGATCCAGCTTTTGGGCGCGTGGCTCCGTTACCTGCCGTTCAAAGGAGAATTATCAGCCGTAACGGAAAAATACCTCTGGCGCTGTTTCGCCGTAGTGGCGGCATTGCAGACGGCTGCCTACATCGTCCTGTTTACGGCAAGAGGCCTGAACGTCTTTACCTACAAGCTGGTCATGTATACGGGCTTTCTTCTTTACGTTATCGTATCAGTTTATCTGATCAGGCAGCGGTGGCTGCAGCATTTGTTTGTGATCAGCATGCAGCTGATGTGGGCGCTCTTCATCCACGCGGCCAGCAATACGCTGACGTCGGAGCTGCCGCTGCCCATCACCGGCGTACAGCAGCGTCTGGCGCTGCATACGGTGTTTTATCTGATGGTTTTTGCACTGACCCTGCCGTTGGCGCGGCATTTTTTCCGTAACCTGCTGCCTCCTGCGTACCTGTTTGCGGAGAAACGGACCGGTTATTATATGGCGCTCTTGCCCCTGGGCCTGGGGCTCAGCCACATGATGCTGCTGGCCGACGACCGGATCGTCTACAACTGGAACGACCATTTGTCCCGGCTGATGCTGTCCCTCTGGGTATTCCTGTTTTACCGTTTTATGGTGATCCTGGTGAGGCGTACGGAAGAACAGGACCGGAAAGAAAACAGCTACCTGATGATGAACCAGCGCATCAACGCGCTGGAAGATTACACCCGGCTCACCTGGGAACGGCAGGAAGAGATCATGCGCATCCGTCACGACCTGCGCCACTATAACCGGCTGCTGCTGTCGCTGATTGAAAGCGGCGAAACGAAAAAGGCCGCCGACCTGATTATAGCGCAAGAAGGGGAGATCCTGGCTGCCTCGCTGCCGACGTACTGCCAGAACCCCATCATCAACGCGGCGCTGGGCGTATATGTTCAGCGTGCCCAGGAGCAGGGGATACCGGTTACGCATACCGTAAAGCTGCCGCCGCAGCTGACTATGGAAGAAAAGGACCTGGCGATCCTGCTGTCCAACGTGCTGGAAAACGCCATCATCGCCAACATGCGGCAGTCGGCAGACCGGCGCGGTCTGAGCGTATCCCTGCAATACCACCAGCCGCAGTATATCCTCTCCGTGGAAAACCGCTGCGATACGCCGCTGGTCTTTGGGGAAGACGGGCTTCCCGTTACGAAAGAAAAAGGCCACGGGCTGGGCATGGCTTCCATGAAAGACTTCTGCCGCAAGTACGGGGCGGAAACCGAATTCCACCAGCAGGACGGCTGGGTGCGGTTGCTCATGTACTGGGCGGATATGTAACCCGCTGAAGATAGCGTATTTCACTGCACAGGCACGGTTTGTCACTGAGACAGGCCGTGCTGTTTTTTTATTCCGCATTTGCCTAAAACAGGCTCTGTTATTGAGAATGATTCCTATTTTGTGACGTTCACGAAATGAACTTACATTTCGCGACTACTTGTCTTGAAATGATAAAAAAACATGGTAAAATTAAGGTGCAGGATGCTGATTTTTATTAATATAAGAAGAAACTAACTGATGCTGTTGCGTTTCATCGCAGGTTGTGCAACAGCTAGAGCAAAAGATAAAATAAAAAATGAAATAGATTCTGGAGGCGCAACATGAACCGAATTTACAAAGTAATCTGGAGCAAAACGAAACATTGCTACGTGGTAGTGAGCGAACTGGCGAAACGGCACGCCAAAGGCGGAAGCGCGGGCGGCTGCCGCATGATGACGGCCCGGGTCCTGAGCACGCTGCTGTTGGGCGCGTACCTGGTGGGCGGCTACAGCATGCCCTCGGCGTGGGCGGATGGTGATCCTAACGAAGCAGAAGTAGCTGCGGGTGATAAAATTGCAGGTGGCAGTAACGTTACAGTATCAAAAAATGAAAATACTATTACCATTTCTGCAACTGATACAACATATACTGCAGGGGATGGTTTGCAGTTATTAGATGGTACAACATTTTCCGTTAAAGCTGATGGAAATACAATCGCTGTTGGGTCCAATGGTATTAAAGTAAATGCTGATGGCACCATTGCATCTGGTGATACAGGTATTGTAACCGGCGGCGCGGTGTATGACGTTACCCAGCCGCTGATTGAAAAAATCGGAGGCATTACACGTGATGGAATGAAGACCACAATAGAACAGGGCTTTACTGTTCAAACAAACTTTAATTCCGGTTCTTCTAATGGATATATGAATGTCTACTGGGGACAAGATACACTAGCCAATGGTGAAAACGCAACAGCTTGGGGGAAAAGCACAGTTGCCCGTTCACCTCGGTCCACAGCCTGGGGTAATGAGGCAACAGCCAAGGGCGATCAAGCGACGGCCTTTGGTTCCCGTACCACTGCCTACGGCGTAAACTCCACGGCATGGGGAGCCGATACAGTAGCATTTAGTCATCAAGCCACAGCCTTCGGTGAGAATACAACAGCCGGCGGCCAAAGAGCTACCGCCTGGGGACATAAAACAACTGCCGGAGGTGATTCCTCTACTGCCTACGGCAAAGAGACATCAGCGCTGATGGAAGGCGCCACCGCCTGGGGCAACAATACGAAAGCCGGCCGGTGGACCTATACCGATGCTAATGGTGTTGTTCACGATGCGTTTCTTATTCAACCATATACAAATGTAAATAATGGAAGTGAAGAGTACGAAATTGTAGATGCAGTTACCCGTGAACAAATACGTAACGGTCTAAAAGATTATATTGAAGCTTATGATTGGTTAGCGGCGAATGGAACGGTGAATGGTGTCTATTCCACTGCCTGGGGTAACGGAACACAAGCTGCAGGCGATTACTCCACTGCCTTTGGTAATTATACAAAAACGGCGGCGGTGACATCGTTAAAATATAATGGGACGGAAGCGAAGGTTGTATCTGAAGAAGTTACGGTTTTGGACGAAGACGGCCACCCGATACCATTAATACATCCAGTGACGGGGGAAGAATCTACTACCGAGTTCAAAACTGAAACAAAATATAAAATTGTTGACGCTAACGGTAACAAACTATATGAGTCCTATTTCGACACCGAAGACGCGGCAATGAAAGAGATTGCGCTTAACGGCACGATCACCGGCGGGTATGGCGCGACTGCTTTCGGTCTGCTGTCGGAAGCTAAGGGCGCGCACTCCACCGCTTTTGGCGTTGAAACGCTAGCCGAAGGAATCGGCGCTACCGCGTGGGGTAATAGTACAACTGCCAGTGGCAAAGGTGCAACGGCGTCGGGTTACGGCACGAAAGCCGAAGGCGATTATTCCACGGCGTTTGGTAATAATACAACAACGGCAGCGGTGACGTCGTTAAAATATAGGGATCCTGATAAGGATCCTGATAATAATGACTGGACGGAAGCGAAGATTATCACTAAAAATACTGCCACAGGTCTTAAATATGTAATTGTTGAGGCTGCCGATCCTAACAAAGAACTATATTTTTCCTATTTCGACACCGAAGACGCGGCAATGAACCAGATTGCGCTTGACGGCAAGATTATCGGCGGGTATGGCGCGACTGCTTTCGGTTTGCAGTCGGAAGCGAAAGGCTCACATTCCACCGCCTTTGGCATTGAAACGGTAGCCGAAGGGACCGGCGCTACCGCGTGGGGTCGCAAAGCGAAAGCTACAGGCGATTATTCCACGGCCTGGGGATTCAACACAGAAGCAATTAATGATAAATCCACAGCTTTTGGTGATAACACTATAGCCGGCGGCAAAATCGCTACCGCCTGGGGTTATAAAACAGCAGCCGGAGGCAGGACTTCCACCGCGTTCGGCAGTGAGACAGTAGCGCTGACAGAAGGTGCTACCGCCTGGGGCAACAATACGAAAGCAGGCAAGTGGACATATGCAGGTCACGATGTTTTTATTAAAAAAGAAGGAGATGGACGTTACCACATTATAGATGAATACGGTAATTCGGGTAGTAATGGGTTGCCTGGTCAAACTTTTGTAAGCTATGATGAAGCTTATAAGGAGTTATCAACGAATGGAACGGTGCAGGGCGTCTATGCCACCGCCTGGGGTAAAGACACGAAAGCCGAAGGCGACTATTCCACCGCCTTTGGTAATTATACAAAAACAGCGGCGGTGACATCGTTAAAATATAACGGGACGGAAGCGAAGGTCGTATCTAAACAGGTTGAGGTTAAGGACGCAAACGGCAATCCGGTAATGATAACAGATCCGGGCCATCCGGAATCTGTTGAAAAGATACCTGCAACTGAATTAAAATATACAATTGTTAACGCTAATGATCCTGAAGAAAAGCTATCGGACACTTATTTCGATTCCGAAGATGCGGCAATGAAAGAGATTGTGGATAAAGGCACGATCATCGGCGGGTATGGGGCCACGGCTTTCGGTCTGTACTCGGAAGCGAAGGGCGCACATTCCACGGCCTTTGGCGTTAGAACGACAGCCGAAGGAATCGGTGCTACTGCGTGGGGCAATGGTACGCAAGCCACAGGCGATTATTCTACGGCGTTCGGTAACGGTTCTGTTGCGAATGCATCCAATTCCCTGGCAGCGTTGGGCGGTACGACAGCAGAAGATGCGGCGAACTCGCTGGCGGTGGGGTTAGGCGCACAGACAACACTGCCTGATTCAATTGCTTTAGGCAGTGGTGCTGTCGCAGACCGGGCGAAGTATGATGGGACGGACAATAAATATACGGCCTATTTGGGCGATGAGACAGGCGAAACGAAAACTGGTTCTGCATGGAGATCGACCGCAAACGCCATTGCAATCGGCCATATTGACACCACTGACGATACAAAATCAGTTACCCGCCAGATCATCGGCGTGGCTGCAGGTACCGAAGACACCGACGCAGTGAACGTGGCGCAGTTGAAAGCAGCTACGTTTGACATGCAGGGAATTACGCGAACCGAAACGGGTAAACTCGACGAGGCTGGCTATGTAGCTACCACAACTATTGAAAACAACCTTTCTGTTTCCAGTGACGGAAAAGTAAAATGGGGGAATAATACAAAAGTTGGTTCGTCATATTACGTCGTTACAAATGAACAGACAAATATGATTACCAAAACAGAAGCAAAGGTAGTTGAGTATAAAGATACTGATAATAATACAAAATATAAAATAGTTGACGCTAGTGGTTCAACTGATTTAGATAACAACAATAATCAAGGTTATGCTTCCTATGCTGCTGCCTATGAAAAACTTACAACAGAAGGTACAGGCGCTACTGCATGGGGCAACGGAACAAAAGCCGGCGGCGATTACTCCACAGCCGGGGGTTACAATACAAAAGCAATGGGCAAAAACGCTACAGCGTTTGGCAATTATACACAGGCCAACGGTTATAATTCCACAGCGTTTGGGAACGCTGCAAAGGCCAACGGTCAGTATACCACAGCGTTTGGCAGCACTACACAGGCCAACGGTCAGTATGCTACAGCGTTTGGCAATTATACAGAGGCCAACGGTTATAATTCCACAGCGTTTGGCAATTATACACAGGCCAACGGTCAGTATGCTACAGCGTTTGGCAGCAGTTCGATTGCTGCTGGTGATAATTCTACGGCGTTCGGCAGCTACACACAGGCAGGTAAGCTGACGTATAAAAAAGAAGATGGCAGTGAAACTGAAGCGAAAATTGTAGAGTATACTACTGCCGCGGGAGATAGAAAATACAAGATTGTTTCCCTGAGGAATGAAAATGATGTTTTATCAGATAATGGTGGAGCAGGTTTCTACTATACTGAAGCTCTTAAAAATAGCAACCTGACTAAGCAAGGGGATTATTCTACAGCATTTGGCAACAGCACGCAGGCACTCGGTGATTTTTCCACGGCGTTTGGCAGCAACACAAAAGCAACAGGTGATAATTCCACTGCATTTGGCAGCAGCACAAAAGCGACAGGATCTAGTTCCACAGCGTTTGGCAGCATAACAGAGGCCAACGGTCCGTCTAGTACGGCGTTTGGCAGCGACACAATGGCCAACGGTCAGCATTCCACAGCGTTTGGCAGCAGTTCGATTGCTGCTGGTTATATTTCTACGGCGTTTGGCAGTAACACACAGGCAGGTAAGCTGACGTATAAAAAAGCAGATGGCAGAGAAACTGAAGCGAAAATTGTAGAGTATACTACTGCCGCGGGAGATAGAAAATACAAGATTGTTTCCCTGAGGAATGAAAATGATGTTTTATCAGATAATAATGGAGCCGGTTTCAACATGTATGATTCTGCTTTTCTTGATAAAAACCTGACTAGGCAAGGGGATTATTCTACCGCATTCGGCAGCAGCACGATAGCACTCGGCGATTACTCCACTGCTTGGGGGTTTAGCGCACAAGCAAATGGCGGTTATTCAACGGCGTTTGGCAGCGGCACAGAGGCAAGCGGTACTGGTGCAACTGCCTGGGGCAGTGGAACAAAAGCCGGCGGCGATTACTCCACAGCCTGGGGGTTTAGCGCACAAGCAAATGGCACTTATTCAACGGCGTTCGGTAACGGTTCCGTTGCAAATGCATACAATTCCCTGGCAGCGTTGGGCGGCACGACGGGCGAAAAGGCAACAAATTCAGTAGCAATTGGCACAGGCGCAACGGTAGGCGGAGCATATGATTCTGAAAATCAACAAACAGAAGGCGCTAACGCGTTTGCATTTGGAAATGGCGCACAGGCAACCCTGTCTAATTCAGTCGCTTTGGGCAGCGGAGCAGTTGCAAACCGGGCAAAATATAATGCGTCGAACAATGCGTATAAGGCATATTTGAATGAGGATGATTCAAAAACCAATTCTGCATGGCGTGCAACGCATAATGCGATTGCGATAGGTAGTGATGATTCAAGTAATCCTGTTACTCGCCAGATCATCGGTGTGGCTGCAGGCTCGGCAGACACCGACGCAGTGAACGTTGCGCAGTTGAAAGCGGCAACGTTTAACGTGGGGGGGATTACGAGAACCGAAACAGGTACACCCGGAGAGACTGGCTATGTAGCTACTACGACTATTGAGAATAACCTTTCAGTTTCCAGTGATGGAAAAGTACAGTGGGGTGATGGCGCAAAAGCAAACGGCGATTATTCTACAGCGATTGGTGCAGGTTCCGAGGCAAACGGAAAGAATTCGATTGCATTGGGCGATGCCGGTGCCCAGGACGAAAATGATATTGCGAGGAAGAGCATAGCGAACGGCGCCAATACGTTGGCGGTATTAGGCGGCAAGACGGGTTATGATGCAGATGCTGATGATCCGACTATTCCTCTTGAGACCAAGAATGCGATTGCGTTGGGCGGTGCATACGATGGAAGCAAATTTGTAAGTTCGACGGCAAACGCAGACTATTCGCTGGCGTTGCTGGGTGGCGTGACCGGTGATTTAGAAAATGATCCTACAGCAGCGACGAATTCTTTGGCGGTTGGATTAGGTTCGGTGACCAAGGGAGCGAATTCGATAGCGGTGTTAGGCGGCGTGACGACAGAGGATGCGGAGAACTCGCTGGCAGTTGGTGCAGGCGCAACGACAAACGAAACGCATACCATTGCATTGGGTTATGGCCGGTTTGATGATAACAGTCTTATTGCTGGAACAGGACCGAACGCAACAGGCGAAGGTTCGATAGCAATCGGTGCAGGTTCCGAGGCAAACGGAAAGAATTCGATTGCATTGGGCGATGCCGGTGCCCAGGACGAAAATGATATTGCGAGGAAGAGCATAGCGAACGGCGCCAATACGTTGGCGGTATTAGGCGGCAAGACGGGTTATGATGCAGATGCTGATGATCCGACTATTCCTCTTGAGACCAAGAATGCGATTGCGTTGGGCGGTGCATACGATGGAAGCAAATTTGTAAGTTCGACGGCAAACGCAGACTATTCGCTGGCGTTGCTGGGTGGCGTGACCGGTGATTTAGAAAATGGTCCTACAGCAGCGACGAATTCTTTGGCGGTTGGATTAGGTTCGGTGACCAAGGGAGCGAATTCGGTAGCGGTGTTAGGCGGCGTGACGACAGAGGATGCGGAGAACTCGCTGGCAGTTGGTGAAGGAGCACAGGCAACCCTGTCCGATTCAATTGCTTTAGGCAGCGGTGCAGTTGCAGATCGGGCGAAATATGACACGAACAGTTCTACGAATGAAGATGATAGCAAAACTGGTTCTGCATGGAGAGCTACGGCAAACGCCATTGCAATCGGCCATATTGACACTACTGACGATACAAAATCAGTTACCCGCCAGATCATCGGCGTGGCTGCAGGTACCGAAGATACTGACGCTGTGAACGTTGCGCAGTTGAAAGCGGCAACGTTTGACATGCAGGGAATTACGCGAACCGAAACGGGTACACCCGGAGAGACTGGCTATGTAGCTACCACGACTATTGAGAATAACCTTTCTGTCTCCAGTGACGGAAAAGTAAAATGGGGGAATAATACAAAAGTTGGCTCGTTATATTACATTGATACAAATACAGAGACAAATACGACTACAAAAATAGAAGCAAAGGTAGTTGAATATAAAGATAGTGATAATAATACAAAATATAAAATAGTAAGAGCTAGTGATTTAACGGATTTAGGTAATAATAATGATGGAGATGGTTATGATTCCTATGCTGCTGCCTATGATAATCTTACAAAAGAAGGTACAGGAGCTACTGCGTGGGGTAACGGTTCGGCAGCCATCGGCGATTACTCTACGGCTTGGGGAAATAACGCGCAGGCGATTGGTGCTTATTCAACGGCGATAGGGAACGGTTCTGTTGCCAACGCAACAAATTCGCTGGCAGTATTAGGCGGCACGACGGCAGAGAATGCAACAGGTTCCGCTGCAATCGGCGCAGGCGCACAGACAACACTGGCTGATTCAATCGCATTAGGCAGCGGAGCAGTTGCGAACCGGGCGAAATATGGGGCTCGGAATTATTCAGCTGCATTTATTGATAAAGTCAATGATGAAGATAAAGAAAAATCTGCCTGGAAATCAACAGCAAACGCCATTGCGGTAGGTAGTGATGATACAAGTAATCCAGTCACCCGTCAGATCATCGGCGTGGCTGCAGGCTCTGAGGATACAGACGCCGTGAACGTTGCGCAGTTGAGGGCGGCAACCGTTGATTTGGTTAACATTCAGGGAATTGCGCGCTCTGATCATGGAGTCAATGGTTATGATACGACGATAGAAGGCTCTTTTTCCGTTTGGGATGACGGTAGATTCGGAACTCGTAATTTTGCGGTTGGCGCAGATGGAACATTTAGTGCTTTTGGTGGCAAGTTTACGGTTGACTCAAATGGAATAAATGTCGGTAACATGAAGATCACCGGCTTGGCTGATGGCTCTGCAGACACCGACGCCGTGAACGTTGCACAGTTGAAGGCGGCAACGTTTAACATGCAGGGGATTAAGCGAACCGAAACGGGTACGCCTGGAGAGACTGGCTATGTAGCTACCACAACAATAGAAGATAAGCTTTCTGTTTCAAGCAACGGTGCGTTCAGTATTTCCGGCGATAAATTCACCGTAGATTCTGATGGCGCCATCAGTGCAGCCAACGGCAAGTTTAGTGTAAATTCATCAGGCGTCTTGACTGTTGGCAGTGCAACACAGAACACATCTGTATCTGATACAGGCCTTACAATTAAAGATGGCCCCAGTGTAACGAAGAGTGGTATTGATGCGGGCGACAAGAAGATTTCCGGAGTGGCAACGGCTGTACTTGGGACGGATGCAGTCAATTATCAACAGCTAATAGACTTTGTTTCATCTATGCAAGCAACTGGTGGTAGCTTTGCCGCAGGAGAAGGCTTAACAACAGAAACAGTATCGGGAAGTGGAGGAAGTTTTACAGTTTTAAAAGTTGATAAAAGTGCTCTTACAGGCACAATTGACGCTGGTGATGAAGGAGAAGGGTTTGTGACCGGTAAATCGGTGTACGCAGTAACAAGCCCATTGCAGGAAAAGACTCAAAACATTACCTTTACTCCTCCCGATCCTGAAAATGCAACAGATTCCGGAACCACGACAGTCAGCGGCAATCTGGTTGTAGGGGATGATACTGATTTTGTTACCATGACCGGTGGAGCCATCACAACAACCGGTACTGTTACAGCCGGTACCGGCGCAAATCAGGTGGTCATCGGCAACGACGGTGTGAATGTAGGCGGTAGTACTTATATCAGCAGTTCAGGCCTCAATGCAAACAGTAACAAGATTAGCAACGTAGCAGACGGTGTGGATGCTAAAGACGCAGTCAACGTAGGCCAGTTGAGTACGGCGATCAGCGGTGTAACCTATACTGCTGGTAATGGTATTTTAATGGATACCCAAAACAAAACCATCAGCGTGAATGCTGGCGCCGGGCTGACGTTTGCTAATGGAGCGTTGAAGGTGAACACAGGCAACGATCTGACAATTGGAACTAATGGCAAACTGAACGTGAACAAGAGCGGCGAGGTTAGTGAAACCGATACAGGTCTTGTGACCGGCGGAACAGTGTACAATGCGTTAAGCGCATATGCGAAGAGCGACGGAGCGACATTAACCAACGCAACACTGACTGGCACAACACTGACTGGCACGCCAACTAGTCCCAGTAATATTACGGACAATGTTAAGCTTGGAGAGGCCGATTCTTCCATTACCGTTGGCAGTTTGAAAACAACGGTCGATTCATTGAATGCAACGGTAAACGTTGGCGACGACTCGTTGGTCGCGAAGGTAGCTGCGGCAGAAGAAGATATTGCCGCGAATGCCGGGGACATTGAAACGCTGCAGACAGCGGTAGCCGGTAAAGCAAATGCAGGAACCACTCTGGAAGAATATGGGATCACTGACGCATATACGAAGACGACAGCGGATAACACGTTTGCAAAGGTTGATGCAGCCAATCTTAGCGCAGCAAACATAACAGCGTGGGGGACGAAGTTAGACACAGGCACGATTGGTGCTGGTGATACGGGTCTTGTGAGCGGCGGCAAAGTGTTTGCAGTGACGAATGCACTGGATACCCGTTTGACCACGGCAGAAGAAGATATTGCCACGAATGCCGGGGACATTGAAACGTTGCAGACAACGGTAGCCGGTAAAGCAAATGCAGGAACCACTCTGGAAGAATATGGGATCACTGACGCATATACGAAGACGACAGCGGATAACACGTTTGCAAAGGTTGATGCAGCCAATCTTAGCGCAGCAAACATAACAGCGTGGGGGACGAAGTTAGACACAGGCACGATTGGTGCTGGTGATACGGGTCTTGTGAGCGGCGGTAAAGTGTTTGCAGTGACGAATGCACTGGATACCCGTTTGACCACGGCAGAAGAAGATATTGCCACGAATGCCGGGGTCATTGAAACGCTGCAGACAACGGTAAACGGACACACAACGGAAATCGGTACAATCAATACATCAATAACCGGTATTAATGATTCAATCACTTCTCTGAGCACCGGCAAAGCCAATGTAAATCTGGATAATATTTCGGATACCGGCAAGGCAGCGGTTCGTAGACTAATCAGTGTAGCCCAGGGCAATAATGTTACGGTTACAAAATCGACGTCGGATACAGGTGTTGATACATACACCATCAGTACAGCAGGCGGGGTAACATATTCTGCAGGAGATGGAATTGCCATTTCCGATACCAATGCGATCAGTGTAGCTGCAAATGGTGCTGTTGAAGAAAACAACACAGGCATTGTGACCGGCGGAACTGTATACTCTGCGTTGCAGGCTTTCAAGCCCGACGGAAAGGTTGAAGAAGGCAACGCAAAAGCGGTGTCCGGCGACACTGTGTTCACTGCAATTGAAACTGCGAAGACCGATGTGAACGCAGCAACGGAGAAGAAGCTTGCTTCAAAGGCAAATTCGTCAGACGTTTATACAAAAGCCGAAACCTATTCGCAGGCAGAGGTGGATGCAACGCTTGCTGATTATGTGAAGACTGAGGGAGCAACGCTGACCGGCGCTACACTGACTAACGCAACGCTGAGCAATGCAGCGATTGGTTCCGGCAGTATTGCTGACGCAGTGATGCTTGGCGATTCCATTTCCGTTGGAGGTTTGAAGTCAAGTGTAAGCGAAAACACTTCGGCAATCAATTCGTTGAAGTCTACGGTAGGCGATGAAAATGACGGGTTGGTAAAAGATGTAAAGGATAATAAAGATTCTATTGATGCTCTGGCAACAACAGTTGGCGATGAAAACAGCGGTCTGGAACAAAAAGTAAACAGCAATGCGTCTTCCATCACAACATTGCAGGATAAAACGAAGAACATTTCTGCTACCGAGGGTGCTACGACTGTTGACGGCACGTTAAGCGCGGGGGCGACAACGGTTACCAGCCTGACTGATGGGACGGCAACGCTCAGCGGCGGCGCGTTAACGGGTGTTACAACAATTACTGCAAGCGGCGCGCTCAGCGGCGGCAGCCTGAATGTTGGGACGGGTGCAATCAGCGGTGGTACCCTGAGCGTTGGAGGCATGGCGACGGTAACGGGTCTGACTGTTGGCGAAACCAACGTGACAACGGCGTTGACGACAAAAGGCGCAGTGGCAGAGAACAATGCAGGCTTTGTGACCGGCGGCGTGGTATACAGTGCGTTGCAGGCGTATCAGCCTGACGGCGTAATTGAGGATGGCAATACCAAAGCGGTTTCCGGCGGCACGGTGTACAAGGTGACAAGCGGTTTGGATGCTCGGATTAAAGCAAATGCAGATGCAATTGCAACTAAAGCTGATGCAAGCACAGTGACAGAACTTTCGGGTAAAGTGACTGCCAATGAGGCGGCAATCAAGACGAATGCGGATAACATCACTACGTTAACTGGCAAGGTAACTGCCAACGAAACGGCGATTAAGACAAACGCGGACAATATTGCAGCGAACACGAAGAACATCACTGCCAACACAGAAGCAATTGAGAAGAACGCCAGTGACATTACTTCGTTAGGTACGAAAGTAACTGCCAACGAAACAGCAATTAAGACAAACGCGGACAACATTGCGGCGAACACGAAGAACATCACTGCTAACACAGAAGCGATAGAGAAGAACGCCAGTGACATTACTTCTTTAGGTACGAAAGTAACTGCCAACGAAACAGCAATTAAGACAAACGCGGACAATATTGCAGCGAACACGAAGAACATCACTGCCAACACAGAAGCAATTGAGAAGAACGCCAGTGACATTACTTCGTTAGGTACGAAAGTAACTGCCAACGAAACAGCAATTAAGACAAACGCGGACAACATTGCAGCGAACACGAAGAACATCACTGCCAACACAGAAGCGATAGAGAAGAACGCCAGTGACATTACTTCGTTAGGTACGAAGGTAACTGCCAACGAAACAGCAATTAAGACAAACGCGGACAACATTGCGGCGAACACGAAGAACATCACTGCCAACACAGAAGCGATAGAGAAGAACGCCAGTGACATTACAGCCTTGGGCACAAAGGTAACCGCAAACGAAACCGCTCTCGTCCAAAAAGCGGACAAGGCTAACACGCTGAAGGGTTACGGCATTGAAGATGCCTATACAAAAGAGGATTCGGATACGCTGCTGAACAAAAAAGCGGACAAGACGGAACTGGAGACTGTTAAGGGTGTTGTTGGCAATGAGGACAGCGGTCTGGTGAAAGATGTCAATGCGATGAAGGTTGTTGTTGGCGATACGAACAGCGGCCTGGTGAAGGATGTTAATGATCTGAAGAACGCTTCCCAGAAGATAACCACGGATGACCAGGGCAATACCAAGGTTGACGGTACGCTGGTGGTGGGTAACACCGAAGGTGGAGCTACAGCTACGCTGGTAGTGGAAAAAGACAAAGTCGTAGTTAATGGCAATGATGTTACTACGCAGTTAAGTTCGGACGGCGAGGTTAAAGACAACAACCACGGCTATGTGGACGGCGACAAGGTGTATGAGTACCTGAACAAAGGTGAGAACGGTGAGGTAAAGCTTGCTGCGGAAAGCAAGCAGATTGCCATGGGCCAGGGAAGCGAAGCCAGCGGCAGCGAGTCCATTTCCATCGGTAACGCGGTGGGCGGACAGAAGAATGAAGCAAAAGGCAAGCAGTCTATTGCCATTGGCTTTGGCAATCAGGTCACCGGTGACCACAGCGGCGCAATCGGCGACCCGACCATTGTTGATGCTAATAATTCGTATGCTATTGGTAATAATAGCAAAATTGGAGGAACGGATAATAAAAACAACGTTAAGCTCGACAACGTTTTCGTTATTGGTAACAATAGCGAGGTCAACGGCAGTAATACGGTTGTGTTGGGCAGCAACGTAAAAACGAGCGCAAGCAACGCAGTGGTATTGGGCGATGGTTCCGTAGGTGTGGATAACGCGGTATCGGTTGGTGCACCGGGTAACGAACGGCAGATCAAAAACGTGGCCCCCGGTACGGAAGCGACCGACGTGGCAACAATGGGCCAGGTTTACACCGTGGCCCAGAACATTAATAAAGTGGACAACCGACTGAACAAGGTAGGCGCGGGAGCGGCGGCTCTGGCGGCGCTGCATCCCATTGATACGGACGACAAGTTCACCATGGGGCTGGGTTACGGCAATTACCGCAGCGCCCATGCCATGGCCATGGGTATGTTCTATCGCCCGACGGAAAAGATCATGATCAGTGTCGGTGGCGCCTTTGGCAATGGCGAGAACATGGTCAATGCAGGAATATCCTTTGCACTGGATAAAGGCAAAGGCTTTGGTACCAGCAAGGCAGTCATGGCGAAGAATATCAAGGCATTGTCGGCAGAAAACGCGGCCATCAAGGAAGAAAATGCGGGCATGAAGAAGCAGCTGGATGCGCAGGGGCAGGAAATTGCGGCATTGAAGGAAGCGCTGGCCCGTCTGGAAGCAAAGGTAGGAAAATAACGTGTACCCTAAATCTGAATCCGGGTGTGAAAACGCCCGGATTTTTTTCGCAAAGTTGCTTTATTGACTTTTCAGCTAAAAAACTGGCATTTCAACCAGAATTCTCTTGAATTTATAAGGATAAAAAGTTATTATAATAAGGTAAGGAGACGTAGCTTACTGTTGTATAAGGAGTGAATGAAATGTTTGAACGATGGCGCACTTTTGAACTTACCCCCGACGGTTACAGGGAGACTGTCAATGGGATTGGCGACACCCTCCGGAAGCTGGGTGTGTCCGATAAGGAAGCGGAAGCCGGAAAGCAGCTGGTGGAGCATATTTATTCCCTGCAGCTTTCCAGGCGCCCGGAGGTTTGCGACAAAGTGAAGGTCCGCAAACGCTTTGGCGATATTTCGCTGCGCCTGGAGACGAAAGGCGATGAGTATAATCCGCTGCAGATGCTGGAGGAATGGAACGAGGACGATCCGGACTATGAGCGGACGGTGTTCCTGAAATCAAAGAAGGAGCAGCTCTCTTACGCCCACAAAAACGGTATGAACATTGTGACGGTCCGGGTCCACGAGGCGGGGAACAAGCAGATCCGCTACACCCTGTTCGCCATGGTGCTGGGCATTCTGGCCGGGGCGGTGCTGAAGAGCATGGTGTCCCCGGAGATGATCGAGATGCTGAACAAGAATGTGGTCACCAGCATCCGGACCATGTTCCTGAATTCCCTCAATATGATGATCGCCCCGGTTGTGTTCTTTTCCATCATTGCGGGCCTGACCAGCATATCCAACGCGTCCGATATCGGGCGTATCGGCGGCAAGCTGGTGGGTACCTACATGTGTACCACGGTCATCGCTACGATTCTCAGTATTACCATCGGCCTGTTCATGTTCCACGGCGGCGTGCCCCAGATGGGAACCATCAGCGGCAGTGGCGGCGGGGTCAGTGTGTCCCTGCTGGATATGATCGTAAAAGTGGTGCCGGAAAACCTGATTGCGCCCATCGTGAACCGGGATATGCTGCAGGTCATCTTCGTTTCCGTGCTGTTCGGCGTCACCATCAATATGCTGGGCGAGACGGCGCAGCTGCTGAAGGACTTTACGGAAACCTGCAACACGTTCTGCCTGCGGGTCATCACCCTGCTGGCGCAGTTTATCCCCCTCATTGCGTTCCTTTCCATGATGGCGCTGATGTTTACCGTGGGCGTGGATTCCCTGTGGCTGCTGGGTAAGGTGCTGATCGGCCAGTTCATCGGTTCCGTGGCGATGATTTGCGTCTATTCGGTGGTCATGGTGCTGATGGGCAAGATTTCCCCGGTGCCCTTCCTGAAGAAAATCGGCGGCTTCGTTCCGGTTGCCATTTCCATGGGCAGCAGCAGTGCGGCCATGCCGTTTACCATGAATTTCTGTACAGAGAAGATGGGGGTTTCGCCCCGGCTGTCTTCCTTTTCGATTCCCTTAGGCGCAACCGTCAACATGGACGGCGGCTGTTTTTACTTCTCCATTCAGGCGATTTTGCTGGCGAAGATGTACGGGGTGGAGATGACCCCGGCTTTTGTGTGGGCGCTCTTCGTCACGGTCGTCGCGCTGTCCATCGGCGCGCCGGGCGTGCCGGGCGGGTCTTTTGTCTGCCTGACGTCGATCATCGTTTCTTTCGGCGTTCCTGTGGAAGCGGCGGCGATCGTGCTGGGCATCGACCCGCTGACTTCCATGTTCCGCACCACGATCAATACGATCGGGGATATCGCGGTGACCACGGCGCTTTCCAAAAATGAAGGCATGATGGACGAAGCAGTGTACATGGGAACGGCAGATAATGGATGAAATTTTCAAAATATCTGTTTTTTCTAAAAATTAATTGGTATGCCTCGTTGTAAAATGAAGTTGCAATAACTTAAAAAGAAAGTCCATAGCGATGGATTCGTAGTAGAATTTAGTTGCTACACAAAATTCTCGAAAGGATCATCACTATGGACAATCCCAATTGTAA
>Ga0256407_10001082_pt1 | contig 60549 bp, 58 predicted proteins | sample RumenRJG_04DNA_FD_193489 | JGI IMG/M metagenome (GOLD analysis project Ga0256407, IMG submission 193489) | Bovine rumen microbial communities from Lethbridge, Alberta, Canada - RJG_04 | ecosystem: Host-associated > Mammals > Digestive system > Stomach > Rumen | place: Canada: Alberta... | reverse complement strand
TGCCTTGTCGGCATCGTCTTCCTTAACACCGATTGATGTAGAGTTCTCAGAAGAAGCCTGTGAAACCATGAACACGGAGATCCCCTCGTTGGCTAGGGCTGTGAAGATACGGCGGTTTACACCGATTACACCGACCATAGAGAGGCCTGTAACGGTGATGAGTGCCGTACCGTTGATTGAAGAAATTCCCTTGATAGGCTTGTGGTCGCCCTCAATCTTATCCTTGATGAGGGTGCCAGGATGCTCAGGGTTGAATGTGTTCTTCACCTTTATAGGGATATTCTTCACGCATACAGGATATATCGTCGGAGGGTAGATCACCTTTGCACCGAAGTTGCAAAGCTCCATAGCCTCGACGTATGATAGCTCATTGATTGTGTAGGCTGACTTGATGACACGTGGATCGGCTGTCATGAAGCCGTCAACGTCTGTCCAGATCTCAAGTACGTCTGCATCAAGGGCGGCTGCAATAATGGCTGCTGTGTAGTCAGAGCCACCACGACCGAGGTTCGTAACCTCGTTGGTGTCCTTGTCGCGAGAGATGAAGCCTGGTACGAGACTTACCCTTGGAAGGTCGGCGAATGCTTGGCGCACCAGTTTGTTGGTAAGTTCGGCATCAAGAATGTGCTTACCCATTTTGCGCTCAGTCTTGATGAAATCGCGTGAATCGAACCATTTTGCACCCTTGATGAGGGTAGCCACGATATTAGAACTGAGGCGTTCGCCGTATGAAACGATAGCGTCCTGAGTCTTCTCGCTCAGGTCGTGTATGAGGAATACACCGAAATAGATGCTGCGAAGTTGTTCGAGCAGCGCATCAACGGTGTTGAAAAGTTGTTCTCTGCTTTTTGTGTCCGTGATTATGGTGTCAATCATCTTGTGATGACGATCCACGATCTCATCGAATGATTCACGATAACGCTCATCACCTGCAAGGGCGAGCTTAGAGGTTGCAATAAGTTTGTCGGTAATACCGCCTAAAGCGCTTACCACAACAACAACGGGTTGTGACTTAGCCTCTTTCGTAACAATCTGCTTTAGGCTGAGGATGCTCTCTACGGAACCCACGGATGTTCCGCCAAATTTCAATACTTTCATTTGGTTTGTTGAAAAGTTTGTTAGATATAATTCCCCGAAACAACCGGGGCGTGATTAATTCTCTTGCTTCCGTATGGTCTGGCGGGTTGCTGCCAATAACAATCTTCTGTGCCTCGATACAAAAGAGGCTGCGACTGACTTGCCATATAGCACTTCCTGTCTTATCAATGCGAAATCGCTTGCAAAATTACTAAATTCTCTCGACATCTGCAAATTTTGAAATGTTTTTCTTGGTTCGTCAAAAGTTAAATAACGTGAGTTTGTGATAAGTTTTCGTGAGAATACCAACTTTTTGGTATCGCTTAGAGTCCGCTCTTCCTCTTAAGATAATCCATCGATAATCCATCGATAGTCCATCGTTTCGATGGACTATCGATGGAGTAACGATGGAGATGCTTCGGAGGTAGAGCGTAGGATAAAGGGAGTTTTCCTTGAATTTTTATGGCGTGTTTTTTGCCTTTGATTGTCTCTGTGTCTTATAGATAGAAGTCCTTCATTATCTCCTGATACCATTCTGAACGTGTACCGTCAGGATTCTGCATGCAGAAGGTATATTCCTGTGGCTCTACGATGCGCCCTTTCTTGTAAACGAGTATATATCGCTTTGGTTCCTGCTTGCGAGGTACGGACTTGATTTTGTAGGCGGTCATAAGACAGAAACCCTTGATAAGACATTCGGCAGAGAACTTGCTCAATACCTCTGGTGGGATGCAGACAGAGAAAACGCCTTCGTCCTCAAGGAGTTCGTATGCTCCGCCAATGAGATCGCGGAATGGCAGACTTGAAGTGTGACGGGCGCGTGTTCGGCTCTCGTCTTTGCTTTCAAGACTCTCGTCAAAGTATGGTGGGTTGCAGATGATGCAGTCATACTTTTCCTCTTCCTCCTTGGCAAACGCCTGAAAAGGTGCTTGCTTTAGCGTTATCCTATCTCCAAAAGGAGATTCCGAGAAATTTCTCTGCGCATCAATAATTGCGTTTTCATCGACATCAATAGCCGTAATCTGGGCTTCGGGACAACGCTGTGCCATCATTAGCGAGAGCAGTCCTGTGCCTGTACCTATGTCGAGAATCCGCTTGCCGGTAGCGGCAAGTGAACCGAGAAGTGCCCCGTCAGTTCCCACCTTCATGGCGGCATGTTCCTGATGAACCGTGAATTGCTTGAACTCGAAATATTCTTTTCTGCGCATACTTATTGTAATTATTTAATCAGCTCAACCATAATGGTATCACTAATGAAAATTCCTTTGCGAGTGAGGTGAAGATGATTGTTTTCTGTTATGAGATTTCCTTGCTCTATGCTCTTGCTTGCAGCCTTTGTTAGAAACAGTATGTCTGTTTCTGAGAGCGAGCCTAAGTCTATGCCCTCGCGAGTGCGAAGTGCCGTGGTGATAAGGTCGTTGTATTGCTCTGTGCTATCAAGTAACTCGCAGTCCTCTACGATGTTATTACCTTCTATATAAAGTTTTACATCAGACACGTTCCATTGCCTTGATGTGAGATTATAGGAATGTGCTGCTGCTCCAATTCCGAGATAAGGAACACGTTTCCAGTAGCTGCTGTTATGTTTTGAACGATAGCCTGGCAAAGCGAAATTTGATATCTCGTAATGCTCATATCCTGCTTGGGTGAGGAGCGCGATAAGTGTCTCGTACATCTCAAGACTAACCTCTTCGTTTATCTCTTTTATCTTTCCTTCCTCTAAAAATTTATACAGATGAGTTCCTTCCTCGTACATCAAGGAATAGGCGGAGATATGCTGAACGCCAAGACTGAGAGCCTGCTCAATATCACTTTTCCAATTCTCAACGGTTTCATCGGGGAAACCGAACATAAGGTCAATACTGATGTTCTTTATTCCTGCATTCCGTAGGTTCTCAACAGCCTCCTTGACCTGGTGCGCCTTATGACGGCGGTGGATAAAGGCGAGTCTTTCGTCCGAGAATGTCTGAGCACCCATGCTAACCCTGTTTACTCCCAAGACAAACAGCAAAGAGGCAAGTTCGGGAGTTACATCATCGGGATTGCATTCCACGGTGAACTCTTCCAAAGTGCCATTGGCAAATTCCTTCAGCCGTTGGCAAAGGCGCGATAGATTCTTTGTGGAGAGCATGGAAGGTGTTCCGCCACCTATATAAATAGTGGTGACTGGTTCACCATCGAGATAATCCATTCGGCTGTCAAGCTCACGGAGCATAGCATCCACATAGTCATCCTGCAAGGATAATAATGTGGAAGAGTAGAAACCGCAGTAAATGCAGCGACTCTTGCAAAACGGTATGTGAGCGTAGATACCAGCCATTGGTTGTAATTACTAATTATGAATTACGAATTACCTGTTTACCTTTTTTGTTGCTTGGATTTTTCCCCGAAGAAGCTAACTAGGTAATTCGTAATTGGTAATTCGTAATTATTCCGATCTGCAAATATATAAAAAAATCCGCCAAAAACGAAAGGAAATGTCAAAAAAATATAAAATAATGTACTTTTTTGCCAAAAAGTTTTGTGGTAACGTTTGCAATTATTACTTTTGAAGTCGAGTTCGGGAATTAACCCCTCCCGTACCATGATATAGAAAAATTCCTAAATTTATTAAACACCTTAACAACAAAATCTATGAAGGTATATCAGACAAATGAGATCAAGAACATTGCCCTCCTTGGCAATGACGGCTCTGGTAAGACTACTCTTACAGAGTCTCTCCTTTATGAGGCTGGTGTCATCCAGCGTCGCGGTCGTATAACGCAGAAGAACACTGTTTCTGACTATTTCCCAGTTGAGCAGGAATATGGCTACTCAGTGTTCTCAACCGTATATAATGTAGAATGGAACAATAAGAAGCTCAACATCATTGACTGTCCTGGTTCTGATGATTTCGTGGGTGCAGCGCTTACTGCCCTCAACGTTACTGATACTGCCGTACTGCTGATCAATGGTCAGTATGGTCCTGAAGTAGGTACGCAGAACCATTTCCGTTACACCGAAAAGCTGAAGAAGCCTGTTATCTTCCTTGTTAACCAGCTTGATGCCGAGAAGTGCGATTTCAACAATAGTCTGGATCGCCTGAAGGAAATCTACGGCAGCAAGGTAGTTCCTATCCAGTACCCACTTAACGAAGGTCCTAATTTCAATGCTCTCATCGACGTGCTGTTGATGAAGAAGTACTCATGGGGACCAGAAGGTGGCGCTCCTACTATCGAGGAGATTCCTGCAGAGGAGATGGATAAGGCAATGGAGTTGCACAAGGCTCTCGTGGAGGCTGCTGCTGAGAATGACGAAGGACTGATGGATAAGTTCTTCGAGACTGAGACTCTGACAGAGGACGAGATGCGTGAGGGTATCCGCAAGGGACTTGTTACCCGTTCTATCTTCCCAGTATTCTGCGTTTGTGCAGTAAAGAGCATGGGTGTCCGCCGTCTGATGGAGTTCCTTGGCAACGTAGTTCCTTTCGTTGACGAGATGCCGAAGGTGCACAACACTCGTGGTGAGGAAGTGCCTATTGATGCAAACGGACCTGAATCTGTTTATTTCTTCAAGACTGGCGTAGAGCCACATATCGGCGAGGTGCAGTATTTCAAGGTTATGAGCGGATGCATCAAGCCTGGTGACGACCTCAGTAATGCGGATCGTGGCTCTAAGGAGCGTATCGGTCAGATATATGTATGTGCAGGTGCTAACCGTGTGTCTGTTGATGAACTCAGGGCTGGTGATATCGGTTGTGCCGTTAAGCTGAAGGATGTCAAGACTGGCAATACCCTCAATGGCAAGGATTCTGAGAATAGGTTCGACTTCATCAAGTTCCCTAATCCTAAGTTCTCTCGTGCTATCAAGGCTAAGAACGAGGCTGAGACAGAGAAACTGATGTCTGCCCTGACCAAGATGCGTCAGGAGGATCCTACATGGGTTGTAGAGCAGAGTAAGGAACTTCGTCAGGTCATCGTTCATGGTCAGGGTGAGTTCCACCTCCGCACTTTGAAGTGGCGTCTGGAGAACAATGAGAAGATTATGGTTGAGTTCCTCGAGCCAAAGATTCCATATCGTGAGACTATCACAAAGAGTGCTCAGGCTGAGTATCGCCATAAGAAACAGTCGGGTGGTGCAGGTCAGTTTGGTGAGGTTCATCTCATCGTTGAGCCATACGCTGACGGTATGCCAGATCCAACTACCTATAAACTCAATGGTCAGGAGGTGAAGATCAACGTGAAGTCTCGTGAGGAGGTTCAGTTGGAGTGGGGCGGTAAGCTTGTCTTCATCAATACTGTTGTTGGTGGTGCTATCGATACCCGATTCATGCCTGCAATCCTCAAGGGTGTAATGGAGAAGATGGAGCGCGGTCCGCTGACTGGCTCTTACGCTCGTGATGTTCGTGTCATCGTCTATGATGGTAAGATGCACCCTGTTGATTCTAACGAACTCTCATTCATGCTCGCAGCTCGTAATGCGTTCTCTGAGGCATTCAAGAATGCAGGTCCTAAGATTCTTGAGCCTATCTACGATCTCGAAGTCTATGTTCCAGCCGACTGCATGGGTGATGTGATGTCTGACCTTCAGGGCCGTCGTGCTCTCATCATGGGTATGGACTCAGAGAATGGCTATCAGAAGCTTCAGGCAAAGATTCCATTGAAGGAACTGTCAAGCTACTCTATCGCTTTGAGCTCGCTCACAGGTGGACGTGCATCATTCACCACAAAGTTCGCATCCTACGAGCTTGTTCCTAACGACATCCAGCAGAAGCTCATCGCTGAGCATGAGGCTGATGAAGAAGAGTAATAAGTGAAAAGTTAAGAGTTAAGAGTGAAAAGTGTAGAGCAAAGGATTTGAGTAACTTAAATTCTTCACTCTATACTCTTCACTCTTAACTTTTCTGTGTATTACAATTTTTTCCTCCTTCCCTGCGTTTATATATTGAACCGTCTTTGGTTCAATATAAATAGGAGAAAATGAAAGAAGTATTACTACATTGCTGCTGTGCACCTTGTTCGAGCGCCATTCTTGAGTGGATGCTTGCCAACGATGTGCGCCCTACATTGTTCTATTGCAATCCGAATATCTTTCCCGAGGAGGAATACCTCATAAGGAAGAATGAGATAACACGCTATGCAGAGAAGCTTGGCATCACCATTATTGATGATGACTACGATCACGAGGCATGGCTTTGCAAGATTCAAGGCATGGAGAATGAGCCTGAACGCGGAAAGCGTTGCCTTCAATGCTTCAAGATCCGTTTGCTGAGAACAGCCCAAAAATGCAAGGAACTGGGTATTGCAGAGTTTACCACCACGCTTGCATCAAGCCGTTGGAAATCTCTCGACCAGATAAACGAGGCTGGTGCTTGGGCTGCTGAACAGGTGGGAGGTGTGACCTTCGATGACCGTAATTGGCGAAAGGGAGGCTTGCAGCAGCGTCGTAATGAACTGTTGAAGGAAAACGGTTTCTACAATCAGCTATACTGCGGTTGCGAGTTCAGCATACGAAAAGAGAAATTAGAGGAAAGTGTAAAGTAGAAATTGTAAGGAATATGAAAAGAACATTAGCTGTTATATCTCTTGCTTTTATGGCTCTTACAGGCTTCGCCCAGGATTTCTATCTTGGCGCTGACATCAGTTGGGAGACGGAAATGGAGAGCAAGGGACAGAAACTATACAACTGGAAGGGCGAGGAGCGTGAGTGTACCGCCTTGATGAAGGAGATGGGCATGAATGCCGTCCGACTGCGTGTGTGGGTTGATCCTTCGGAGCACGACAACTGGTGCAATAAGGAAGACCTGTTGGCGAAGGCGAAGCGTGCCAAGGAACTTGGTATGGATGTTATGGTGGATTTTCACTATAGCGACTGGTGGGCTGATCCTGGCAAGCAGAACGTTCCGAAGGCATGGGAGAAACTATCGTTCAAGAAGATGTGCACGGCATTGGCTACCCATACCAATGAGGTGCTTACCTTGCTAAAGGATAATGGAATATCCCCTAAATGGGTGCAGGTGGGAAACGAGACAAGCAACGGTTTGCTCTGGCCTCTCGGAAAATTCGAACAGAACCCGAAACAATATGCAGGATTCTTTGCTGCAGGATATGATGCCGTCAAAGCTGTATTCCCTGAAGCACAGGTCATCGTCCATCTCGATAGTGGCTTTGACAATAGTCTTTATAGCCGTAACCTCGATGCCCTAAAGGATAACGGTGCTAAGTGGGATGTCATCGGTATGTCTCTCTATCCATATTGGGCAATGAAGTCGGGTAAGGAGTCGAATGCCGTTATGACTATCCACGACTGCTTGAAGAACATCCGTCGCGTGAGCGAGAAATACGGTACTGATGTTATGATCGTTGAGACTGGTTATGAGGTCGATGAGCATAAGCCTTGGCTGATGGAGCAGGGTAGGGAACAATATGCAGAGCTTATCCGCAGGATGAAAAATGACACCAAGGGCCATTGCAAGGGTGTGTTCTACTGGGAGCCTGAATGTCGTCCGTCACAGTATAATCTTGGTGGCTTTACCGAGGAAGGAAAGCCGACAACCATAATGAGAGCCTTGCTCGATGAACAGATTCGTGAGGGTAAGATGGATATGGCTGCGAAGTATGATCGTAAGCTCGTCAAGCTCCACACTACCGAGGGCGACATCATTGTCGAGTTGTATAACGAGACACCTATACATCGTGATAACTTCCTTCGCCTTGCCAAGACTGGTGCTCTCGATTCTACTCTCTTCCATCGTGTCATAAAGAATTTTATGATACAGGGTGGCGATCCCGACTCCAAGACCGCCACTTATACATCTGTGGAAAATCCTACACCGCTCGGCAATTCTGATGTCCCTACCGAGAATGGCGAGAAGGAAATAAAGGCAGAGATCCTTTATCCTCAGTTCTTCCATAAGCGTGGTGCTCTCTGTGCTGCTCGTGAGGGGGATGACAAGAACCCAGAGTTCAAGAGTTCCACCTCTCAGTTCTATATCACATGGGGTAAGTGGCCGGTGCAGAAGGGCAAGAACCCGTACAAGGAATGTCTTGAGTATTACGAGGGCTATCAGCAGAGTGGCACTCCGTGGCTTGATGGTGGCTATACCGTCTTCGGGCAGGTTGTGTCTGGTCTTGATGTGGTAGATAAGATTCAACAATCCGAAACTGATGGCCTCAGTCGCCCCTTGATTGATGTGAGAATTCTGAAGTTTGAGGTGCTCAACTGACGGTGGATCCATAAAACGCACCTTGCGGTGCTTGTGGGCTTTCCAGAAAATTCCCGACGATGACCAGAAAATTTGTTCCAGCAAATTTCAGGTTGCAATATAAAATTAATGTTTCAATTAATGTTTTAATTAACGTCTGAAACTTAAAAAATTAATGCGAGATTAATGTGACATTCGTGATAATTAATGTTTTCCTCACGGAGTGAGACGTATAATATCGCATTAATACCACATTAATAATTTTGTTGAACACGAAAAACACGAAAGAAACGAAAATTCCGTTTGTTCTGTGTTTTCTGTGTTCAAATATAAAGTTTTCTTGTGTTTTAATTTTCTTTGCGACTCTGCGTCTTTGCGTTCTAAATATAATTTTCTGGTCATCGTCGCTAATTTTTGTTCCGAAATTATCCACCGCAAGGTGTTTTTCTCGTATTTCCGCATATTTTTTGTCAATTTTATTCCTTAATTCGGAAATTTTCCTTAAATTTGCATCGAAATAACAAAAACATCGTGTTATGACAGCAATTACCATTAATATCCCAAGCAATGATGTCAGCTTCTTCAAGAAGATGATGACAAAGATGGGCTGGACATATACTATGGCCGCAGAGGAGAGGCAGGCTGCTAAGCCACGACTCTACGATCCAGAAACAGGCGAGTATCTTAATGACAAGACGATGAAAGTCATTGAGGATGCACGTCAGGGTAAGGGTGTTGCCTTTACTGGTAGCTTTGAAGACTTCAAGAAATGGGCAGAAGAAGTGTGATGTGCTATGGCGAAGTATGAGGTGAAAACCATGACTCAGTTCCGCCGCGATCTTAAACTTGCAAAGAAACGCGGTCTTTAAGTGCCTGCTCTCTTCGAAGTGGTGGAGAAGTTGAGCAACGATGAGCCTTTGCCAGAACAGAATCGCGATCATGCACTACATGGCGACTACGAAGGTTATCGTGAATGTCATATTAGTCCAGACTGGCTATTGGTCTATGTAAAAGATACGGAGATTTGTTTTCTTACCCTGTATCGTACAGGCTCTCATTCCGACATCTTTGGAAAAGGAAAGAAACGGTAATTGACGTGATTGTGACGGATTCGCACCTTTGGTGCTTGAACTGACAATAATTACCAATCTTACCAATCTTTTACCAAAAAGATAAAATATTAAATTGATAATTATTGGAATAAGATTGCGCAGATTGGGAACTTGCTTTAGCTTGTTGAGCCTTAGCGAAAAATTTTTGTCAGTTAAAAAGCAACTTGTTGCTAATCTTTGTCGTGTCATAGAACTCACGGTAATTATAAACATTGACTGAACTGTAAATTGAATATTATGCCCCTTACATCAAATATAGGTTATGCAGATACCGCTGTGAAGATGGCGGGTAGGGGAGTAGTGGGCAGAAATGTGAACAGACAGATAAGCGGTAATGAGATCCGACAGATTAGCGGAAATGTGATCCGACTGGAAAACAGAAACGTGAACCGATGGGAGACAATGGATGTGAACCTGTTGGAAATCAAAGATATAAACAATGTTAAGGCATCGCAAATTGTGATGCAAATGTTTGGTTGTTTCGGAAATTTTTATAACAAACAAACAAACAAACAAACAAACAAACAAACAAACAAACAAACAAACAAACATATTACTCTATAAAGCCTAATAGCAGCCTTAATGGCTGTGAAGGAGTGTGTGGCGGCTCCTCTCGTCCCTGTGTCATGGGACGGGAGGAGCCGTTGCCGTGTGTTGCCCTGAAGAAAATAACGAAATCTATAAAATAAATAATTAAAACAATGAGAAAAATCAAACAATCTTTTAATTTAATTCTTGCCCTCGTCGTGATGCTCACGATGGCGCAGATGGCATGGGCGGCAGAAGAAACGAAGGTATTCTCCAATTCTAACATTACGGCTGGCTCAACAAAGAATCAGCTGACTTACAACGGTTACAATGGTGATAGCTTCATTGTCAATGTCACAGATGGCGGAACGGTCTCCAAGGGCAATTATAATCCTTATTCTCTAACGTTGCGTGCTCCATACCAACAGGAAGGAACAATTAGGCTCTATCCGCGCATAAGTGGTAAAGTGAAGAGTATTGTCTTTTCAAACGCATATATGTTTACAGAAGACGGTTATATGAAAATTGGCAAGAGGAATACCTGGACAAATTCTTTTTCTGAGAATGATGAGGGAAACAATCCTTGGAAAAGTTTTGAATTTACTAATGCTGATGGTATCCAACTTGACAATGAGAGCGACTACCTTGAAATCAAGCTCTATCACGCTACAAAGAATGGTAGTTTCTTCTCCAAAGGTTCTATCACCATTACCTACGAGCCTACGACATCGACACTGACGCACATGCACAACTTCTCGTTTAGTCAGAATGGCAGCACACTGATTGCCACTTGTGCCCACGATGACGGAATGGATTGCGACCTTGCATCATATGATTGGCAGATTTCGACGACACTGACTCCGCCAACTCATGCCACCTATGCGCAATATTCGTATCACCCTGCCACACTATCGAACTTTTCTGGGTTTACAAACGAGACGGAAGCCACAGCGGGCAACATTACATATGTGAACAATACGACTGGCGCAAGCCTCGGCACTTCAATGCCCCATGAGGTAGGAAACTATACCGCCAGCGTCACCATCACCGCTGGAGGTGTAAACTACACGCTGACGACAAGTTTCAACGTGGGAACATTCTGCGGCATCAACACCAACTATCCGCAGTTCACTACTGATAAGGAAGGTAATTATGCCGTTAGTGGCGAGACGGTCACCCTTACCTTTACGTCGCTATACGGCGAGACATTGACGGGAGTGACTGCTACGGGGGCAACCTCGGGTAGCGATATAACCTTGACCCCGATAGGTACCAACACCTACACGTTCACCATGCCTCAGGAAGAAGTCAACATTGGAGCTACGTTCATAGCACCCGATGCCAGTCACTTTGCACAGGATGGTGACACCTATACAATCAAGACTGATAATGGTTGGAACTGGTTCTGTTTTGCTGTGAACTATGGCTTGGCACCTGACGGCTTCAGCGGCAAGACCGTGAAACTCGCCACAAGCGTCAGTTCGTCGGAGATGGTGGGCAAGAGCAATCACCCATTCAAGGGTACGTTTGACGGACAGGGCAATACGCTGACCTTTAACCTGACGGCCAGCGAGGGCTATAGCGCTCCGTTCCACTACACCGATGGCGCCACCATCAGCAACCTTCACGTTGAGGGCACAATCACGGGCGGAAACATTAGTCCGCTGGCTGGTTTGGTGGGCAAGGCCACGGGCAACCTCACCATCAGCAATTGCCACGTGAGCACCCAAATCAGCACTACCGTCAGCATCAGCGCATGGCATGGCGGCGTCATTGCATATTGGAATGGCTCGAACGTCGAGTGCACCATCACGGGCTGTGTTTATGACGGACTGATATACAACCCTAACGAGGCCAACGCTACCTCCTACTGCTTCGGATTCTTAGGCAACAGTTATGGATCAAACATGAATATCACATTCACAGACTGCCTCTTTGCCCCCGCCGAATATACCGACGGCAAAAAGGCGTTGAGGGAAGACTACGGCAGCCGCACGTTCGTCTATCCAAAAAGTGGTCTGATCTTCCACGTGACGAACTGCTACTATACCCGCAACCTCGGCAAGAGGCAGGGCCGCCCTGCAACCACAGCGACCACAGCACCCGCCAACCTCGGCAGTTTGTTGACTGATCGCGAACTGGTGGATGGCTATGAGAACGGATTGCTCTTCAATAGCAAATACTACACGCCGATATACAGTGATGTGGTGGTGGAGTACCCCTATGATGACGATGAGGAACGGGCCTGCGTGACCATCAACGGCGAGGGCAACAACCTTGTGGGTGTCAATATCAAGGAGGATGTAGAAAAGGTTTCGAGCGTGACCTATAACCGCACGTTCTCCCAGGGTGTCGCCGCAACGGTGATACTGCCGTTCAACTATACCTGTAACGACAATGAGGGCGGCAAGTTCTACGGCTTCAAGGAAGTGACATACGACTATGACCAGCATATATGGGTATGCACGATGAAGGAGCCTGGCGAAGAGGGGGCTAATAACGTGACCTCGCTGACTGCCAACACGCCGTATCTGTTCATGCCGAGTGACACGAAGATGACATTCCCGAACATAGAGAACATGACTAACGGAGTCGTGACGCTGCTGTCTACGACGGCTAACGAAGGTCTCTATGGAGGCGCCACGACGGATTACGACTGGAATTTCTACGGTACGTACAAAGGGAAGACGTGGACGGAAGTGAGCAAGGACTACGGCTTTGCAGCCTATGGCAGTACCGCTGTTCACGGTGAGGCTGTGGAAGCCGGGCAGTTCGTCCGCTTTGCCACGGGTGCCTTCATCAAGCCAATGCGCTGCTATCTGTCGTATGTCGGCACATCAGCCCCAGCTCCAGCCAAGGGCATTACACGTTCTGGCGGTGACGGTATGCCACAGAGCATCACGGTACGCCTTGTGAATCGCAATGGAGTGACTACTGCCATCGGTGAACTGAACACCAAGACTGGCGAACTTACATTTGATGGTTGGTACACGATGGATGGTGTTCGCCTCAATGGAAAGCCAAGCAAGAGCGGAGTGTATATCAATAACGGAAAGAAAATTGTAATTCCTTAGAAAGCACCTTGCGGTGCTGGGATGTTTTGGAAAGTAAATTGGAAGTAAATTGGGGACAGTAAATTATAGAGCGACATTCGTCGCTGGGAAATTAAATTTTAAATTTTTAATTTATTGGATTAATTTACTGATTTAATTTTCTTGCAATTTACTTTCCAAATATAAAGGGAGCGTAAGCTCCACGAGTAAAATAATATTTTTATCAAATTTACATTAAAATAGGAAAATGGAAAAGAAAGCATACGATAGACCAATGATGAAGAGTATTAGACTGAAACATACGGCAAGACTGATGGCTGCAAGCGGTGATCCAGTTCGTAACGTTCCTTGGTGGGACGGCGAAGGCGGTGCCAAAGGAGGCAATGTATATTTCGATGATGAGGAGGACGATTTTATACCTCCAAAGGTAGATTTTTCTATATAGTATAACGTGAGTTTCATCGAACTCATGTGTAACTCCCATGCAGTTCCATTGTAAATCCCTATCAAAGTCGGTGCAAGTCCCATTTTTCGCCCATTCTATGAAACGGACTTAGAGCGGACTTAGAGCGGAAGTAGAGCGGAAGTAGAGCGAAGGTAGAGCGGAGGTAATAGGTTGGTGTAATACCCTTTCGAAGAAAAAAATCAAAAAGTTTTTTGAGGGGGTATTACACCTTTTGCTGTTATGCACAATATTTTTGTTGATTATCAGTACGTTAGATGAGGTGTAATACCCTTGAAAGTATTACACCATTTCAGACTATTTGGTGTAATACTGGTGTAATACTTTCGGGGGTATTACACCAAGGTATACGAATTGACGCTCAGCTGTTTTGTGTGCTCAATCCAGCAAAGGTGTAACACTCGGCATTAAAAACTTTTTGAAAAATAGTATTACACCAACTATTACACCTCATTTTTCTGAACACGGAGATTTGTCGCAGACCCACTGACCGTAGGGAAGTAAAACATGGAATAAACGAAAAATATCTTTGCACGTGTTTTCTTCAAACAGCGAATTTATCGAATTTAACGAATGATATTCGTTTCAATTGGTTTAATTCGTTGTTAAGTAATAAGTAAATGTACAGAATAATTTTTATAATCAAGAATTAGAGAATTAGAGATTATTTTTTGAATTTATAAGAATTTGAGAAAAAGTCGCTTACGCTTCTGTTAATCACGGGCATTCTCAATGCTACGCAAGTAGCAATAATTCTCTCTTTCGCATTAATTCAAAATTGACTTTCCCTTCGGCCGTAGAGCTAAACCTTCTCAAATTCTCTAATTCTTGATTATAAAAATAAATTTGATCACTTACTTATTGCGGAAAAATAACGAATAAAGCCCGGCGAGAACCGGGCTTTATTCGTTATTTCTTGTTAGGATGATGTGGCTGTTGTGGTTGCCTTGAGAATTTACGCATCATGTTGCGGTTGAAGCGTTCCTCTGCACGGATAAGCTTTAGGACCTTTGTAGCAGGTACCACCTTGATGAACTGCTTGTGATACTGTTGCTGTAGCTTCTTTATAGCCAGTTCACGCTCATCGTATGCGAGGATGACGGCCTCAGCAGCCTTGTTGTCGCATAGTGCCGCTTTGTCGAAGACTTTCTTCTTCATATATATGGCACGCTGCTTCTGCTGCATCTCCCTAAAAAGAGGGAAGATGGCCTGTGCCTCCTGCTTGGTGAGACAAGCCTCATGGCAGAGGTATGCCTCAAGCTCGCGCTGATAACGCTCAGGATCAAATTTCTTTTGCTCTTCCTTCTGACCCTCCTGACGATCGTCCTGCCGAGAATCATTGTTCTGGGCAGACATCGAGAATGTCATTGTCAGTGCAAAGATAAATGTGAGAATATATTTCATCTTATGTGATTTAAGGGGTGATTGTCTTATTCTTCTGCCAGCATCTGATACATGTCGTGGTTATCGAGCATGGTATAGTCTGCTGCCTGATTGAAGGCATCCTCACTTGTCGTGATAGTCTGCTGTGCTGTTTCTGGCACCTTAGGTGTGTCGGTGTCCTTGAATGTGAATATTAAGGCACTTGCACCGACAATGAGCACGCAAGCACATGCGGCTGCCCAGCGTAGGACGTGCATGTGGACTTTCGTGACCTTGGCTGGCTTCTCGCTCTTTGGGGCTGAAGTCTGCTTAGCAACATTGTCCATGATACGCTTGTTCAGCGAATCAAAATAGCCTTCAGGAACCCTGAAAGGATTCTGCTCAAGTTGCTTCTTGTCGAATATGTCATTAAAATCGTTGTTCATAATATGATTTCCTTTCTGTTCTTATGACGATTGATAGTTGCAAAGGTTTAATTCTTGCGTTGAAAAAAATCCTTAATTTTTTTTACGGCGAGATGATAGTTGGCTTTCAGGCCTCCTTCGGTAGTTCCTAAAATCTTTGAAATTTCGGAATATGGCATATCGTCGAAATAGCGTAATGAGAACGTTGCACGTTGTGCTTCCGGAAGAGTCTCCATTGCCTCGTATAGCATTTTCTGTGTCTCATTACCGTCGAAGTAGTCATCGGCAAACTGATTGTCGGCTACTCGCATCTCTCCGTCGGGTGATACCTGTTCGTGTTTTCTTCTTAGAAAATCAATGGCCTCATTCACGGTGATGCGGTATATCCAGGTGTAGATATTGGCATCTCCGCGGAAATCGTCAAAGCGTGCCCATGCCTTGAGGAATGCGTTCTGAACCACATCGTCGGCATCCTCATGTCGGACAACAATCTGACGAGCCTTCCAGTATAGTTGCTCACTATACTGGTTTACTATCTTAGAGAATCTGGCTTCTTTGTCTGTCATATTGCTCTGAGGGCTTTAGCTATAACGCTGTCGTAGCCGTAGATGTCGGGGAAAATCTGGAGTTCTCCTTCCGGAACGGGGAACAGCGTGTAATAGACGATGAATATAGGTACTTGTGGGTCAACCTTCTTTGAACCAATCAGTTTGTTCCATTCGCGTTTAGGTGATGACATATCTGCCTCCATGGAGTATTTTATCTTCTCCGCGGTTTCAGGGTCTTTGTTACGAAGCAGGTAGCAAGCAAGCTCGTAAGGCTTTTCTACACGGATGCATCCATGTGACACGCTGCGGACTTTGCGCTGGAATACGCTTGGCGTAGAGGTGTCGTGAACGTATATGGAGAAGTTATTGTCAAAGCGGAAGATGATGCGTCCGAGTGAGTTGCCATCGCCACCTTCCTGAACTATTGACCAATCGGGTGACATTATTATACTATTGGTGATAGCGGCACCTGTCAGTTTCGCTCCAGTCTTCTTGTTGCGGGCAAAGTAGTGATTGCGATAGAAATAATCGGCATTTCCACCTTTACCGTTAATCTCCTTCTTGCGAATGCTCCAAGGTATTACCCATTGCGGATTTAGTTCCATTCGCTTTATCTTGCTATGAAGCAGCGGTGTCTTTGTCTTTGTAGATCCGCATCCTATCTTCATGTCGAGGGCAAGACGCTTGTCGCGCATAGCCCAGAGATGGAATGCAGGAATGTTTACTATTACGTATTCATCGTGAAGATGAGGTGCGTCGGTAGGTTTCCAGCGTGCACGTTCAAGGTTTATGAGTATCGTCTTACGGTCAAGAGAATCATTCTTCAGTCCTTCCTTTATGCGGTTATAGATAGGTGTATGAGCCATAGCCTTAGCAAGGTATATGCCCACGCTATCGTGCTTTATAGCATTGATAGCACCATAGAAGGTCTGCTTTCCGCAGATGTGTATTGAGTCGTCGAATAGCTGGCGGTATGTTAAGCGGACGGAATCAGAGTCGCGCACGTCAAGACGGTTCAGAAGGTCGAAAGGATTGGTGAAGCCGTATCGCTGACCGACGGCATAGCGAAGGAATGCCTTTGTGAGGTTGTATTCCAGTCGGGCTAACACCCTGTTGATGCTGTTCTTTCCTTCTGTCTCGAATGAGAGATTGCGAAGGGTTTCGAGATCCTTTCTTATATATTCTACGCCAAACTGTCGTTTTTCAAAGCCTTCACGATTGCAAGAGTCAAGACAGGCAAGGAGTGTGTCAGCCTGTGTGGAAACGCCTTTGCGGTCAATCCATAGGAAAGCGGAAGGTGATGTGGAGAAGTATTTATAGTGAGCTCGTGTGTAGCGGTCAGCCTTCAGACTGTCACGATCAGCTTTCACTATTGTCAGTATATTGTTCCTTATCTCCTGTGCGTCAGCCGTCAGGGCCTTGTCAGAGAAAGAGTCATAGTATTCTGAGGAAAGCCCAGCATACGGATGCTCTACTACCTTCTCCTTTGCGCATGATACGATCATGAGCACAAGGCCAAGAGAACAAAGCAATGATAAGTGTTTCCTCATTATCCTATAATGATTATAGCCGAATTTTTTCACCCCGCTGTTTCAAAAAAATGACCAGATAGCATCTCGTTTGGGTGCTACTGGCCATAGGTCTTTTTATTTTAAGTGAAAAATTAAAAATGAAAAATTATAAAATACATATTAGCATTTTCTGCGAATAACACAAACTTGTATTTTTCATTATTCACTTTTCATTTTTCATTTATAAGTTTTTATTTCAACGAAATCTTACGCACAGTCTTTCCAACCTTCACAATATAGCAACCTTTTGAAAGGTTTAGCTCAACGCGCTTCTCCTGACTGTCAATCTTGGTGACAGACAACTTTACGCCTGCTACATTGTAGATTTCGAGCAACTGGCCAGCCCCACCTGTTATATGGAGAACATTGTTGTCGGTCAGCGTAATCTGTGCGCTCTGCTGGTCAACCTCAATAAGTTCCATAAGAGGAGCTGCATCTGCTGTCTGGGCAGATCCAAATATTGCAAGTGCTGCAAACGCTATGGATAATATATTTTTAGTCATAAGCCTAACGTCTATTTTTATTGTTATTTGTTTACAAAGTTACATCTTTTTATTTAAACTTGAATAAAACAATTCGTGATTTATTGTAATATTAACAAAATTTAATGGTTAAGAAAAAAAGTTGCTTGATTATCTTGCAGAAAACAAATAAAAACAGTACCTTTGTGGCGACAATGCCAATGTACTATTTGTCTATTTACTATTTACTATTTATTTACAATTTTGTAGATGTACAATTTTTCTTCTATCAAGGCGGAACCATAAGTGTAACAGCAAAATAGTAAATACCAACAGCAAATAGCAAATTGTAAATAAATAGTAAATAGTACATTGTCAAATAGTAAATAATTTTAACCTAAATATCTATGTTGACAGAAAAAGATCTGAAGCAGTTGGCTGCCAAGGGCATCACTGCAGAAAAGCTCGAGCAGCAGCTTGATGAGTTCAAAACCGGTTTCCCATTCCTTAAACTTGAAGGACCAGCAGCCATCGGTAATGGTATATTGGCTCCTACAGCCGATGAGGTGAAGGCGTATGTCAAGGCATGGAACGACTATAAGGCAGAGGGCAAGAAGATAGTTAAGTTCGTGCCAGCCTCTGGTGCAGCATCACGTATGTTTAAGGATATGTTCGCATTTGTAGATGCTGAATATGATACTCCTACAACTGATTTCGAGAAGAAGTATTTTGATAATATCGAGAAGTTCGCTTTCTATGATGCTCTTGATGCTCTCCTCAAGCAGCAGAAGGGTAAGGGAATCAAGGAACTTATTGCCGAGGGCGACTATAAGGCTGTGGCAAAGGGAATGCTTGATGCTGACGGCTTGAACTACGGTCGGTTGCCAAAGGGTATGCTGTTGTTCCATAAGTATGAGGATGGTGCTCGTACCCCAATGGAAGAGCATCTTGTAGAGGGTGCTCTGTATGCTGCTTCTGCAGGTGAGGCTAATGTTCACTTTACCGTTTCTCACGAGCACATGGGCTTCTTCAAGCAAAAAGTGGCAGAAAAGGCTGCGGGCTATGAGAAGAAATTCGGTGTTAAATATGATATTTCATTCTCTGAGCAGAAGCCAAGCACAGATACTGTTGCTGCAAATCCAGACAATACACCATTCCGCAATTCTGACGGTAGTCTGTTGTTCCGTCCAGGTGGTCATGGTGCTTTGATTGAGAATCTTAATGAGATTTCTGCCGATGTTATCTTCGTGAAGAATATTGATAATGTTGTTCCTGATCGTCTGAAACCAGAAACCGTTGAGTGGAAGCAAGTTATCGCTGGTGTACTCGTTACCTTGCAGAAACAGGCATTTGAATATCTCGAACTGCTTGATTCTGGCAAATATACTCACGAGCAGCTTGTTGAGATTGCACGTTTCGTAAAGCGTGAGCTTTGTTGCGTAAAGGCAGACTTGAAGGAACTTGAGGATGCAGAGCTTGTTATCTATCTGAGAAAGAAACTGAACCGTCCAATGCGTGTTGCTGGTGTGGTTAAGAATGTAGGAGAGCCTGGTGGTGGTCCGTTCCTTGCCTATAATCAGGATGGCACTTATTCTTTGCAGATTCTTGAGTCTTCACAGATTGACAAGAACAACGAGACCTATATGAAGTACTTCACAGAGGGTACTCACTTCAATCCTGTTGATCTCGTTTGTGCGGTTAAGGACTATAAGGGCAATGCCTTCAACCTCCCAGACTATGTAGATCGTACCACAGGTTTCATTTCAAGCAAGTCAAAGAATGGTAAGGAACTCAAGGCTCTTGAGCTCCCAGGTCTCTGGAATGGTGCTATGAGCGATTGGAACACCATCTTCGTAGAAGTTCCACTCGGCACCTTCAATCCTGTAAAGACCGTTAATGATCTGTTGCGTGAGCAGCATCAGTAGTTAGTTCGATGATTTTCTAAAGATTAGCAACAAGTTGCTTTTAACTGACAATAATTACCAATCTACGCAATCTTTTTCCATAAATTTTCATTTTTTTATTGGTTAAAGATTGCGTAGATTGGTAATTATTGTCAGTTTAAGCACCAAAGGTGCAGATATATCGAACTCGATAAATATAAGTTATAACTCCGTTGATCCTTCGCTCTTCCTCCGTACCAAAGTCGGTGCAAAGTCGGTGGAGGAGCGAAGGATCATCGAGTTTGGTACGGAGGATCAACGGAGGATGAGCGTTGGTATAACAAAGAAAAGGCTCGCTTCTGTATGAAACGAGCCTTTACTATCTACATTAATCTTTAATCTTTACACTTTAATCTTGACAATTAATAGTCATCATCATCGCCGACTTCCGCAGCTTCAAGACCGAGTTCGTCAGGATCTGTGTCGTATGTGGTACGATAACTCTCCTCTGTGAGCTTGTCATCATCGAATGCGTCATCGTCCTCGTCTGCCTTGTAGTAATCGTCCTTGATATCTACATCCTCATCGCTATCGGCATCATCATCCTCGAAGTGAACGCCATCCTCATCATAACGCATCTTGACCTTAACCATTTCTGGCTTCTCCTTTGCAAAGATAGCCTCAGTCCACATACCCTTTGGAATCTCAAGTACGTCAAAACCGTCCTCCATCTTCTTCTCATAGAGACCGCCTGGCTTGTGAAGGCGATCCTTTGGAAGGGTAGTGGTAGAGATGTCGAAACCGCTCTCGATGATGTCCTTGATGCTCTGTGAGAGAGAATCCCAGCCACCGCCGAAGTTACGCTCGATGACCTCAAGGAGCTTGGCTGCTGAAATGTGACGGATATTCTCGTATGTAAGGTCGGTTACGCGAAGGATAGGACGCTTCTTGATGGCATACTTTACCTTGTTGCTCTCGTCAACACGAAGCAATCCAACGCACATACCGCGTGCCTCATATTTCTTTATTATTTCCGGGCGATCGACTTTAACCTCTTCAATCTCGAATGCAGAACGGAGAATAGTAATGTATCTGTTGATGTTCTCAGTCATATCTGCATCTTTTTCCCCTGCACTCCAGATTCTGAATACATCATTCTCCTGGAGTTCCCAGACATTACTCTTATTGAGAGTCTTGAGTGTGATTAATTTCTTGTCTGTTGCCATATGATTTAATTGTTATTTTGTTATTGTCATTACTTTTCGACTGCAAAAATACAACATATCATGGTAACAAACAAATTTTTTAGCGATTATTTTTTGTCGGATTGATATATATTTCTTAAATTTGCACTCAGAAAACAGTACAATGTACCATTTACAATTTACAATGTACAATAATTCCGTGCGTGAAGAACTATCACGATTGGATGAACTTTGTGAATAAATGGTACTTTGTAAATGGTAAATTGTACATTACAAAATGAGTGAACCTTTGGCAGAGCGAATGCGACCACGCACGCTCGATGAATATATCGGACAAAAGCATCTTGTTGGCGAGGGGGCAGTACTTCGCAGGATGATAGATTCCAGACATATCTCGTCTTTCATACTCTGGGGACCTCCTGGGGTGGGGAAGACCACTTTGGCACAGATCATAGCCAATAAACTTGATACTCCTTTCTATACGCTTTCAGCCGTTACGTCAGGTGTCAAGGATGTGCGTGATGTCATAGAAAAGGCTAAGAATAACAGGTTCTTTGGCAGTACGAGTCCTATACTTTTCATAGACGAGATACATCGTTTTTCCAAGTCTCAGCAGGATTCACTTCTTGGGGCTGTTGAGCGAGGGGTTGTAACTCTCATAGGTGCTACGACCGAGAATCCTTCGTTTGAGGTGATTCGTCCTTTGCTTTCGCGTTGTCAGCTCTATGTGCTGAAATCGTTGGAAAGGGCAGATCTTGAGGAACTTGTGAATCGCGCTATAACACAGGATGTTGAGCTTCGTGAGCGTGACATCAAACTTGAGGAGAGTGGAGCTTTGTTCAGATATTCTGGAGGAGATGCCCGTAAGTTGCTGAACATCTTGCAGTTGGTCGTTGATTCTGAGAGCGCTAAGGAGGTGGTGATAACCGACAAACTCGTAGAGTCACGCTTGCAACAGAATCCTCTGGCATACGATAAGGAAGGAGAGATGCACTATGACATTATCTCTGCTTTCATCAAGAGTATTCGAGGTTCTGATCCAGATGCAGCCCTTTATTGGATGGCAAGAATGATAGAGGGGGGGGAAGACCCGCAGTTTATTGCCCGTCGTCTCGTTATTTCTGCTTCCGAGGATATAGGACTTGCTAATCCTAATGCCTTGCTGCTTGCAAATGCCGCTTTTGATGCAGTTATGAAGATAGGATGGCCTGAAGGTAGGATTCCGCTTGCTGAGGCTTGCGTTTATCTGGCAACAAGTCCGAAATCGAACTCTGCATACAATGGAATAAACGATGCCCTCCAACTGGTTCGTAAGACTGGTAATCAGCCAGTACCTTTGCATCTTCGTAATGCACCTACACAGTTGATGGCAGATCTTGGATATCATGATGGGTATAAATATCCTCACGACTATCCTAATAACTTCACTCCCCAGCAGTATATGCCTGATAGTCTGAAAGATGAACGACTTTGGCATGCTCAGCATTCCCCTTCCGAGGAAAAGCAATATCAGAATATGCTGAGGTTGTGGGGAGAAAGGTATAGGTAATTGAAAATTGACAATTGACAATTGAAAATTGTTGTAAAAGTATATAGGTAATTCGTAATTGGAAAGATGTTAGGCGTAGATCATCTTTTGGTCATTATAGAGTTTCTTGGTACGTTTGCCTTTGCTATTTCTGGCATAAGACAGGCGGCTGGTAAGAACTTCGATTGGTTTGGTGGTTTCATCTGTGGCATAGCCGTTGCTATAGGTGGAGGTACTATACGAGACGTGTTGCTTGGCGTGCGTCCGTTCTGGATGACTGCACCTATATATATAATATGTACCTTCATAGCCCAGTTGTTTGTGGTGGTCTTTTCGAGATACATCAAGAAACTGGATAATGCTTGGTTCGTATTTGATACGCTTGGTCTTGCACTTTTCACTATTGCGGGAATGCAGAAAACACTTGATATGGGACATTCGTTCTGGGTGGCTATCATAATGGGAACTATAACGGGAAGTGCTGGAGGCGTAATCCGTGATGTGCTTCTCAATTCCGTTCCTGTGATATTCCAGAAGGAAATATATGCTATGGCAAGTATCGTGGGAGGAGTGTTGTATTGGCTGATGATATACCTTGGCGTGAATGTAACAATTTCAGCAACTGTATCTTTCTTCGTTATTGTCGCAATACGATTCTTTGCAGTTAAATATCATTTGTCGTTGCCTAAGCTTAAGCAACTATGATGATAATACGATAAAATATTAATCATAAAACTTATACTAAAATGCACAGTGATCCTAAGCAGTGTCTTTACTGCACAAACAATTTTGGTGATTTGATGATTGAGATTGCACATTTGCGTGTGTCTCGTGTTTTTCTTTTCAAGGAGCAGACCTATCGTGGTCGTTGTCTTGTGAGCTATGACAAGCATGTTAATGACTTGAATGAACTCACGGATGAAGAGCGTAATGACTTTATGGCTGATGTCGTACAGACAACTCGTGCTATGCAGAAGGCATTCAATCCTGAGAAAATAAACTATGGTGCTTATAGCGACAAGCTCTCGCATCTCCATTTTCATCTTGCTCCGAAATATGTAGATGGACCAGACTATGGTGGAGTGTTCCAGATGAACCCAGGTAAGGTGTATCTTACTGATACTGAGTATCAGGAACTCATTGATAAGATCAAGGCGAATCTGTAAAAAATAAAAAGAACTCATCATCACGATGGGTTCTTTTTCAATCTTTTTTGTTTTCTAAAAGGTAATGTATTAGTCTGGCCTGTTTCTCACGAATAAATGACCAGAACGGTTGACTTTATCTGTAAGTGGATGCAAAATTAAGCATAATTTTTTATATTTGCAAGAAAAGTTGGGAAAAAATTTTATTTTCTCGGAAAAAAGTGCTACCTTTGCAATCATATTTTATCATATTGATAAATAAATATAGATCTTAACGCAAAAATCGAATGAATATTCTTGTGACAGGTGCTAACGGACAACTCGGAAACGAGATGCGTATTGTTAGCCGTAATAGTTCTGATAAATACATCTTTACGGATGTAATGGATGTTGAGGGTGTTCAGACTACTCATCTTGACATTACTGATATAGAGGCTATCCGTGCTGTCGTAAAGGAAAACGATGTGAAATGTATCATTAACTGTGCTGCCTATACCAATGTGGATAAGGCTGAGTCGGATGAGGCTTTCTGTCGCATACTTAATGCCAAGGCACCGGAGAATCTTGCCGTTGTAATGGCTGAGGCTGACGGACTTCTTGTTCATGTCAGCACAGACTATGTGTTTGGTGCAGATCCATATAATGTGCCTTGTAAGGAAGATCAAAAGGGAACTCCTACTGGTGTGTATGGCAAGACAAAGCTGGAGGGTGAGCAGGCAATTATTGCAAGTGGTTGTAAGTATGTGATACTTCGTACAGCATGGCTCTACTCTGAGTTTGGTAAGAACTTTGTCAAGACAATGTTGAACCTTACAGCTACAAAGCCACAGTTGAAGGTTGTTTTTGATCAGGTTGGAACTCCTACTTACGCTCTTGACCTTGCTAATGCTATCTATTCTATTGTTGATGGCAGAATGTACGAAGGTAATACTGGCATCTATCATTATTCAAATGAGGGTGTTTGTTCTTGGTATGATTTCACTAAGATGATAGCCATGTTGAGTGGTCATAATGATTGTGATATTCAACCATGCCATTCTGACGAGTTCCCAAGTCCTGTGGTACGTCCTCCTTATTCTGTATTCGACAAGACAAAGGTAAAGAATACATTCGGAGTAAAAGTGCCTTACTGGCTTGACTCGCTCAAGACCTGTCTTAATAATATGAACGAACTAAAATAACTCTATACAATGAAAGGAATTGTTCTTGCTGGTGGTAGTGGTACAAGATTGTATCCTATTACAAAGGGTATCTCTAAGCAGTTGATGCCTATCTATGATAAACCGATGATCTATTATCCGATAAGCGTTCTTATGCTTGCAGGTATTCGTGATATACTCATCATCTCTACTCCTTTTGATCTTCCTGGTTTCAAGCGTCTTCTTGGCGATGGTAGTGACTATGGAGTTCATTTCGAATATGCAGAACAGCCTTCACCAGATGGTCTTGCTCAGGCATTCACAATAGGTGCCGACTTTATAGGTGATGATAGCGCATGTCTGGTACTTGGTGATAATATCTTCCAGGGAACAGGCTTTACCAAGATGCTTAGAGAGGCAGTTCGTACTGCTGATGAAGATAAGAAGGCTACAGTATTTGGCTATTGGGTTAATGATCCTGAGAGATATGGCGTTGCTGAGTTTGACAAGGAGGGTAATTGCCTTTCTATTGAGGAAAAACCAAAGAATCCCAAGTCAAACTATGCAGTTGTGGGATTGTATTTCTATCCTAATAAGGTGGTAGAGGTAGCTCGCAATATCAAGCCTTCTGCTCGTGGTGAGTATGAGATTACTACCGTTAATCAGAAATTCCTTGAAGATGGCGAGTTGAAAGTTCAGACTCTCGGTCGTGGTTTTGCATGGCTTGATACTGGCACTCATGATTCACTTTCTGAGGCAAGTACATATATAGAGGTTCTTGAGAAGCGTCAGGGATTGAAGGTCGCTTGTCTTGAGGGCATCGCATACCGTAAGGGATGGATCGATGAGGAAAAGATGCGTGAACTCGCTAAACCAATGCTCAAGAATCAGTATGGACAGTATCTTCTCAAGGTTATTGATGAGGTCAAGAGATACGGAACTGGAATGGAAGCATAATAAGTGAAAAATGAAAAATTATAAAATGAAAAATACGGTATAGTATTTGAGTGAATAGTGAATAATGAATAGATAATAATACTTAATACAGGCTAACGCCCTTGTGCGAATCTCGATCAGTATTGTGTATTATTCACTATTCACTTTTCTCTATTCACTTACAGGTGTATTTTGTGTTTTTTCATTTTTAATTTTATAATTTAAAATAATCGTGGAAGTAATAAAAACAGATATTGAAGGAGTGCTCGTTATAGAGCCTCGTGTTTTCAAGGATGCGCGTGGATATTTCTTTGAGAGCTTTTCTCAAAGGGAATTTGATGAGAAGGTTGGTGCGATACTTGGTCATAAGATAAATTTCGTACAGGACAATGAATCTATGTCTTCTTATGGAGTAATGCGTGGCTTGCATTTCCAGCGTCCACCATTCAGCCAGAGCAAAATCGTTCGTTGTGTAAAAGGTGCAGTGCTTGATGTCGTTGTTGATATCCGTAAGGGTTCTCCAACTTATGGCAAGCATGTTTCATGTCTCCTTACTGAGGATAACCATAAGCAGTTCTTTGTTCCAAGAGGTTTTGCGCATGGTTTTGCCGTTCTTTCTGAGACTGCCGTGTTCCAGTATAAGTGTGATGAATTCTATCATCCAGAAGCTGATGGCGGTATATCTATCGTTGATGATTCTCTCGGCATTGATTGGCAGATTCCTACGGATAAGGCAATCCTCTCTGATAAAGATACCAAGCATGAATGTCTGAAGGATTTTGATTCTCCATTCGATATTAACGTAAGCCTTTATTAAAATATAAAATATGAAGAATATAGTAATCACAGGCGGTGCAGGCTTTATTGGAAGCCATGTAGTTCGCCTCTTTGTAAATAAGTACCCTGAGTATAACATCATTAATCTTGACAAGCTTACCTATGCTGGTAATCTTGCCAATCTCAAGGATATAGAGGATAAGCCAAACTACAAGTTTGTGCGTATGGATATCTGCGACTTCGACGCATTCTATAAGCTGATGCAAGATGAGAAGATTGACGGTATAATCCACCTTGCTGCTGAGAGTCACGTTGACCGTTCTATCAAGGATCCTTTCACATTCGCACGTACTAATGTGATGGGTACGCTCACACTCCTTCAGGCTGCAAAGCTCTATTGGGAGTCTTTGCCTGAGAAGTATGAGGGCAAGCGTTTCTACCATATCTCTACCGATGAGGTATATGGTGCTTTGAAGATGACACATCCAGAGGGTATCGAGCCTCCATTCACAACTAAGGCTTCAAGCTCACAGCATCATGAGGCTTACGGAGAGGATTTCTTCTATGAGACAACAAAGTACAATCCTCACTCTCCATATTCTGCTTCAAAGGCCTCTTCTGACCATTTTGTTCGTGCATTCCATGATACATACGGAATGCCTACTATCGTGACCAACTGTTCTAACAACTATGGTCCTTATCAGTTCCCTGAGAAACTGATACCTCTGTTTATCAATAACATCCGCAACCGTAAGCCATTGCCAGTATATGGTAAGGGGGAGAATGTTCGTGACTGGCTCTTCGTTGAGGATCATGCACGTGCCATTGACCTCATCTTCCATAAGGGAACAGTTGCCGAGACATACAACATCGGCGGCTTCAACGAGTGGAAGAATATCGACATTATCAAGGTCGTTATCAATACCGTTGACCGTCTGCTCGGTCGTAAGGAAGGTGAGGATATGAACCTTATTACATACGTCACAGACCGTCTCGGTCATGATGCTCGCTATGCTATCGACTCAACAAAGCTCCAGAAGGAACTTGGTTGGGAACCAAGCTTGCAGTTCGAAGAGGGCATCGAGAAAACCGTGAAGTGGTATCTTGAAAACCAAGAGTGGATGGATAACATCACAAGCGGTGACTACGAGAAGTATTATGACGATATGTACAAGAACCGTTAATGGAGAATAGTGATTCTTGGAAACATGAAGGGAAAAGCTGGTATCTGTTGAGATATGGCCAGATTTCCTTTCAGAAAATGCATAGTCAACTTGAGAGCTCTGGTCTTCGGTATTTCCTGCCGTCATATACTGCGGTAGAGAATAGAAAGAAAGGCGTTCAGGTTCGTGTGGAAAGAGCTTTGATGTTCAATATGATGTTCATCCACTCTTCCCTCGATGAATGCGTGAAGTTTGTTGTGAACAATCCTGGGGTGAATTTCATGGTGAAACCATCCGAGGAACATCCGTCTGTATCCCTTAATCAACTTGCACCGGAAGATCAGAAGAATGAATTCTGCTATGATCAGGCCACATTCCGGTATGTGATTACCATTCCTGAAAGGCAGATGGAAATCTTCATCAAGGCCGTTACAAATCGTAACACAAGAACCATTCCTTTCATGAAGCCTACGGAGATAGACTTGGAGAAGGGTGATAAGGTGAGGATTGTGGGCGGTCCGTATGATGGCGTTGAGGGCATACTTGAGAGTCAGAAAGGAAAGGATGGTGGTACGGTGTATGTCCATATCCTGAATTTCCTTGCTACTCGCACTACGGAGATTCGTCCTGAGTTCATTCAGATACTTGAGTTTGCCAAGAGCGGCAAGCACATGTACAAGAAGTTTGACTCGTTCATGACCCGTGGTCATCGTTGTGTCGTATCCCATGCCAAGGGCGAAAAGATAACGCCACGTGACAGTTCATATCTGAACGTATTCATTCATCGTTTCTCCGAATTAAAGACTCCTACGGTCAATATGACGGCGAAACTGCATCTGTTCCTCTTTATTGCCTATACCTGTCTTGATAGGAAGATTGATGCTGATGTGCATGAGAAATTCTTGCAGGACTATCTTGAAAAGATAACCTCAGAGTCAATGCGTATCAAGTGTTTGCTCTATCTGTATGGTTGTACTGGTTCAAAGGTGTATAGAAAGCAGATACAGTCTTTGACTAAACTTTGGAGGAAGAGTAATAAACTTGATGGTAAGAAACAGGAAATAAAGGATACATTCCTTGAGTTTGAATGGATATGGAATGACTCTGAACCTTCGGATAAATAGAAAAACGCAGTGAAACGAAAGTTGTTTTGTTTCACTGCGTTTTTTATTAGATATACAGGATTATTTTGTAATTCTTCTGAATTCAGCAACCGTAATGGCTGTGGCAATAGCGACATTAAGGCTTTCTGCTGAAGGACGGTCTGGTGGATAGGACGGGATGAGCAGATGGCTGTTCACCAATTCCCTGACGGCTGGAGATATTCCGTTTCCTTCATTTCCCATAACTATAATTCCATTTGGCGTTAATTGCTTGGAATAGATATTCTCACCATCCAGAAGAGTTCCGTAGATAGGTATGTCTTTATCTAAACCTTTAAGATACTCCACAAGGTCGGTATAGATGACTTTCACTCTTGCTATGCTACCCATAGTTGCCTGAACAACCTTCGGTGCATAGGCATCAGCTGTAGTCTGACTGCAAATAATGGTGTCAATACCAAACCAGTCTGCAATTCTAATGATTGTTCCGAGATTGCCAGGATCCTGCACTCCGTCAAGAGCTATACACAGGTTTTGGCGAAGCCATTGTGTGTCGGGCATAAGATACTGGGTGTTAGGCATATCGAATACGCCCAGCACCTGTTGCGGATGTTGCAAGAAACTGGTCTTGCGAAGTTCTTCTTCCGTAACTGTGATGAGGATTGGGTGATGGGTGTTGGGTGTTGGGTGTTGGCGCATCCATTCTTCGCAAGCTACAATCATTTTTGGCTTATAGCCTGCATTAAGTAGTTCCTCCACAATCTTGAATCCCTCCGCAACAAAGACATTGTCTTTCTTGCGGTTCTTCTTCTGTTCAAGGCTACTGATATATTTCTGTTGATTCTTAGAAATCATAATTACTAATTATAATTACGAATTACTAATTACTAATTACCTATTTACTTTTGGCTAACCTTGTAGGGAATAAAGCTAAACAGGTAATTAGTAATTCGTAATTTGTAACTGCATAGACTTTTATTTTCCAAGTGCAAAGTTACTGTAAAAATTGCTAAATCCTATTGTTTGTGCAGATTTTTTTCGTTTCTTACAAAAAAAAATAGTAATTTTGCATATTATAATACATCGCATATAACATGGCACTACGCCTTCGCAATATAAAATCACATATATCGTACGCTCTTCTTGTGTCCGTCCTGCTCGTCTTGGTGGGATGTGATGGTACGCGCTATGTTGCGGATGGTGACTATCTCCTCACCTCTACCCATGTTACTTGCGAGAATCCACGCATCAACCTTACTACGATGGATACATATATCCGTCAGCGCCCTAACTCCAAGTGGCTTTCGTCATTGAAAGTGCCTCTCGGATTCTATTCCATGTCGGGTGCTGATACCACGAAATGGATAAATCGTACTCTTCGTAACTGGGGACAAGCGCCTGTGGTATATGACAGCGTGCTTACTTCCCGTACCGTGGAAGATATCACCGCTGCGGTTCGTAATGAGGGATTCCTCAATGCTAAGGTCGTTCCGCAGTTGTCCGTTAAGGGAAAGCGAATCAAGGTAAACTACGACATAGTTACGGGTAGCCCATATATTGTGCGAAAAATATCCTACGACATTAAGGATTCTGCCATAGACAGTATGCTTTCAAAGGATGAGCAATTACTTGATATGCACGTAGGACAAGTGTTCAGTGTCAATCAGTTAGGTAGGAATCGTAACCGTATTACTGAGTATCTCAACAATCATGGATACTATCTGTTCAATAAGGAGTTCATCAACTTTGATGTTGATAGTTCTCAGGTGAATAGAACGGTAGATGTCACCATGAACATAGATCTCTATCGTCGAAATAATTATCAGGAATTTTCACAGCATCCTCTGTATCGTGTGCGTAATGTTGATTTCGAGGGTGCTAATACTCCAGATTTCACGCTTCGTAGGTCTGTTCTTGAGCAGAACTCATTCATTGCACAGGGGAAGACTTATAGCGCAGCTGATTTGCAGAAGACATATACACGATTCTCACGTCTTCAGGCCGTAAGATACACCAATATCCATTTTGATGAGAATCCTGATAGCATGTACCTTGATTGCCATATTCAGGTGTCTCCACAGAAGACTAACTCCATACAGTTTCAGCCCGAAGGCACTAATACCGCAGGCGATCTTGGAGCCGCTGTCTCGCTTATATATCAGAACAGGAATCTATTTCATGGAAGTGAACTCCTGAACGTTACTGCTCGTGGAGCATACGAGGCTATACGAGGACTTGAAGGCTATCAGAGCGCGAACTATGAGGAGTGGGGTATTGAGACTTCTCTCGCATTCCCTCGTTTCCTGTTCCCTTGGATGAAGAAATCATTCCATCGTCGCAGTTCTGCCACGAGTGAGATACTGTTCAGCTACAACCGCCAGAACCGTCCTGAGTTCCAGCGTCGCATCTTCACCGCTGCATGGAGATATAAATGGAACATTCCGCAGAAGCACATCCAGTATAAGGTGGATGCCATAGACGTGAACTTCATCTCTATGCCTTGGATATCAGAAACCTTCAAGCATGACTATCTTGACTCTGTGTCGAACCGTAATGCCATTCTTCGATACAACTATGAGAATCTCATGATTATGAAGGCTGGTATTGGCTTCACTTATAGCGATAGGGGCAAGACCATCCGTCTCAACTTTGAGTCTGCCGGCAATTTCCTTCACCTTCTTTCCCATCCTATACGTTTCAGAAAGAATGATGAAGGGCAGAATATGGCGTTCGGAATAGCATACGCGCAATATATTAAGGGTGATGCCGACTATACCCGTCTCTTTACCTTGGATGACCGTAGCAACCTTGCCGTCCATGCTCGTCTTGGCGTGGCTTATCCATACGGCAATTCGTCCATCCTTCCTTTTGAAAAGCGTTATTTTGCAGGAGGCAGCAATAGCGTCAGGGGATGGAGTGTCCGAAGTCTTGGCCCTGGAGGCTATGTAGGTAAGGATGGACGTATCGACTTCATCAACCAGACTGGTGATATCAAGCTGGAACTGAGTGCAGAGATGCGTTCACATCTCTTCTGGAGATTTCAGAGTGCCATCTTTGTCGATGCCGGTAATATATGGACGATACGCGAATATGAGGATCAACCCAACGGACAGTTCAGGTTCGATACGTTCCTGAAACAGATTGCCGTTGCCTATGGCGTTGGTTTCCGACTTAACTTTGACTATTTCGTAATACGATTAGATATGGGTATGAAGGCAGTTAATCCTGCCTATACCACATCACGCGAGCATTTCCCGCTCGTACATCCTAAATTCTCACGTGATCATGCATTCCACTTTGCAGTGGGATTCCCGTTCTAAACGACCCTCTCCCCGCTCCCCCTTAAAGGGGGAGAGCCGGTTTGCGGTAGGAAGTCCCCCTTTAAGGGGGATTTAGAGGGTCTTAATTTATTTTTAAACAAATGACAGAAAAGACAACCGAAGAAGTGATAGTTTCCGAGACAAACGAGAACAAGTCTCGTAGAAAACCAACAGCACGTAAGGCTGCAACCACAAAGAAGAAGGCTGCCAAAATGGAAGATGCAGTTGAGCCAACGATGAATGAAGAGGCTCCTGCAAAGAGACAACCACAACGTCGTGGTCGTAAACCTAAACAGAAAGCCGTAGAGGCAGCCCAGACAATTGCAGAGAACAATGACGCATCTGTTCTCTCAACCACTAACACCCAACCACTAACACCTAACACCCAACACCCAACACCCGACAACCAACAGGATGCCGTCGTAGAAGTTAAAATCCCAGTTGCTGAAGAGCCAACGAAAGAGGAGGTTATGACTGATGAAGTTAAGGCTGAAGAAAAGGGTAGTGATGAAAGTGTAAAGGGTAAAGAGGAAAGTGTAAAGACAGATGAGGAAGGTGTAAAGGGTAAGGAAGAGGTTAAGGCTGAGGAAACCGCCAACACCCAAACCGCCAACGCCCAACACCCATCACCCAACACCCAAAAGCCTAACACCCAAAAACCTATCCCTCCATTCAATCCTGTTCGTATTGACACCATCGTCGATATGGTCAATGCGCCAAAGGGACAGCTCCTGCTCAATGACCAGCAGATTCAGCAACTCACACAGGAAGAGGCATTGAAGCGATTCCGCTGGATAGAGGGTACTCTTGCATGGGTCCTCAACTATGATGTCGTCATTTCCGACACCAACATCTGGCTCGAACTCCTCGTCGGACACACCTCAAGCCATAGCGACCCGAAAGTCAATGCCCGACTCATGTTCGAGCGTCAGCTTGAATTCATCTCCAAGCTCGTCCGTTTCCGTGGCGGTCGCTTCATGATGATGAGCGAGACATACGAGGAGATTGACCGTTTCGCCACCCAGCAGGCACCAACCAACTACAAGGATGCCGATTTCTCTGATGAGGCTCTGTGCCGTAACGTGTCTGCCCGACTCGCAAAGCGACTCATCCTCTCACAGCAGCGTGAGAACCGACTAAAGATTGAGGGCATCTGTGCCGAGAGCCATCATGCGGCTTTCGCCGATCCTGCCATCATCCGCAAGACCGTTGAGCTCTTCTCCGTAGGCAAGCGCGTGCTGCTCCTCACTAACGATGCCTCCGTGGCAATCCGTAGCATGGGCATGTGCGATGACCTCCAGCGCATCAATGGCATTGACGACGAGACATGGGAACGCATCTATTCACCCCTGCGCCCTATGGTCATCACGATGGAAGACCTAAAGGTTCTCGACCTCTACACCCGTCAGTACCACTTCCTTCAGATGGCAGCGGGCAAGCAATGGATGGAAGATGTACCACAGCGTATGGAGAAACGTAATGTCCAGCCTCTCTCACTCTGGCTTGACGGTTTCCGTCCAGGCGACAAGCAGTCGGAGATGAACAAGCAGCAGAAGCAACAGAAGCAGCCTAAGCAGGCACAACAGAAGCAACAGCCGTCAAAGCAGCAGAAGAATGAGCAGAAGCAGCAATCGCAGCCAGAGCCAAAGCAGCCAAAGGCTGAGCAACAGCTACAGGCAGAGCCTAAGCAAGAGTCTGTGGCATCAGAACTGGTCATCGTAACTGATATTCCTGCATCTCAGGATCAACAGGAAGCTCCAGCCAACGTTGAGGTTCAGGAAACTGCCAATACAGAGGAACAGCCTAATCAGCAGCGTAGGCGACAGCAGAGACGTCGTCCGCAGCGCAAGCGTCCGCAACAGGAAGGTTAAGAGCGAAAAAAAAGTATAAAGTAAAAAGGAAAAAATTAAAAAGTAAGAAGTGGCAAATCACGCCCATTAGCTCTACAGCTAACCATTCTTTTTAATTTTTCCTTTTTACTTTATACTTTCTTAAATTCTTCACTCTAAATCATTAGTTGAATAGTATGCTTTCTTTGTGGTGATGAATGAACTTGCGTTTAATTCTAAAAAACGCTTGTTATTTCGACATCGCAAATCATAGGTGTAAACTCCGTGGTTCCTTTATCCCTTCGATGTGCCTTCGTTCTGCCTTCGCTATTTGCTCGTTCTAAGAGCGAAGGAATAACCTTGAAACAACAAGGGCATAACGACAAATTGGTGAAATTTTAACGGACGAAAATCTGTAACTGAAACGATAAGCCAATTCATCGAATTGACGTTAATATAACTTTTTTCAAAAGTTTTTGGCATAAGGGGTTTCACCCTTGCTATTTTTACTATATAACGATCTGAAAATCAATAAGAAAGACGTGGTGAAACCCCTTTCTAAAAAAGTGAAACTTTTTATAGGGGGTTCACCCAACATAAATCATTGATAATCAATTTGTAAAAGCCGATTTTTGCCATAGGTGAAACCCTCTATCTCAAAAACTTTTTATTTTTTACATTCAACCTTTTTCTTGCCTATACTCTAATACCGTTTCTCCTCCGTTTCAAGTCCGTTCCTTAGAATGGGCGAGAAATGGGACTTGCATCGAGTTTGGCTAGGATTTGCAAGGGAGGAAGAAGGGAATTGCAATAGTGTTATTTTACAGTATGATTAATTATGCGTAAGCAAAACAAGGACATTAATACTTCCAGTTTTCAAGTCTTAGTCCTTGTATCCTATTAAAATGGCTTGTGTTGTCTGTTACAACAATGAGATTATTGGCTAAAGCAGTTGCAGCAATCATCAGGTCAAAATCTTCGATGGATTGTCCTGATTCTTTAAGGCGTTTTTTCTCTTCACAAAATATCTCAGCTACACCTTGCAATGATATACACTCATAGAAATTGCAAAGCATCCTTGCCTTTGATAATTCCTTTTCAAAATACTTCTTAGGGGCATTATAAGGTCCCCACATCAATTCTATCTCTGTAATTTCAGAAATACAGCATTCTTCATTCTTGTCAATACAATGCCTGCGAACTATTTCATTGCCATGTAATAGTTCGATGCAAATAGATGTATCAAGAAGATATTTATATTTTCCCATGTGCTATGCAAAGAATGTGTTCTCTGTTCTTGAGTTCCTAATATCAGCTTTGATTTCATCCACAGAGCGTGGATCTTCGCTCCAGCCACCAAAGAACTGGTCGATAGAACTGGCAACACGGGCTTTCCTTTCCTCTTCTGTCTCAGAGTCTAAATCAGCCAGCATCTTTGTCAAGATTTTACGCTCGCTGATAGGTAGTCTCTGTGCAGACATCCATACGTTATTTAAAGTTACAGGTGCCATAATTATATTGTTTTGTTAATCTGATGCAAAAATAAGAAAACTTTTACATATCTCCAAAATTTTTTCACATAAACTATAATTTGAGAAAAACTTTTGGGGAATACACATGCCGATTTATGTGCTTGTAATCCGTTTTTAATAATAGGCGAAAATACGATTTGCAAGGGAGGAAGAAAGGAATTGTCCTTTTACTCGATTGATATTTTATAAATTAAGCTAAGTAAAATATATGATTTATTTGAATCCGTATTTGTTTTCAAATGTAGCCACTATGTCTTGAAAAGGTAATGGAAGAAAACTCATACCTTTTTTCCTAATATTCTCAGGAATACCAAAGAGTGCTTCTGCAATAGCTCCAGAGATACATCCTATGGTATCAGAATCTCCTCCTATGCTAATTGCATTACGGATTGCATCCTCATAATTTATTGCATTAATAGCACATGTTATAGCTTGTGGTACACTTCCTTGACAAGTATCTCCAGATATAATTCCATCCAATCCTTGCCATGAATAACGTGGACGAATTTCATCAACACTTAATGACAAATCATAGTTATACTCATTCTCAATGCGAGTTTTAATTTCTGAAGGTGATGCTCCATGACGAGCAAGAAAGATGCTGAGAGCCGTTGCTTGTGCACCTTTTATCCCTTCTGGATGGTTATGTGTACATTCCGCAGATTTTTGAGCTACTGCAAAAATATCTTTCTCTTTATCAAATGCCCATCCAACTGGTGCTATGCGCATAGCAGAACCATTTCCACAACTATTATATGCTTGCTTGATACCACGATTTGCTTTATGTACCCATTGCACAAACATCGTACCATAACCACCCATAGGATAAGGATATTCTGTAGCATATCGTAAATAGTAGTCACCAGAGTTTCCACCATAAAGTAACCAATCAGCGGTAGCGATTGTGAGAATGCTATCGTCGGTATATTCCATTCTATCATCGAAAAACGGAAAGTCTTTTGTCTTTATATTGTCAAACTCGTAAATAGAGCCGACAATATCACCAATAATTGCTCCTAACATATATTCTATATTGTTATACCATTAAACTATTAATCTCGCAAATAACGAAAATATTTACTAAACAGAGCAAGACCTTGGACGATTGTATGTTCTTCTACCTCTGAGTATGTCGTAGCATACTTCATCAGTTCAAAAGCATCAATCATTTTTTGAATAGCATTGTTCCACTCTCGCATATCTTTGAAGTCTGGACAGTACCCATGCTTGTCAAGAGCCTTGAATGCCAATAGTCTTGGTACAATAAGTTGTGACAAGGTATGATAAGTTCCCCACACCTCTTCAATTTGGAAGTCATTTTTGTGGCTCCAGTTCTTTTTTTCCATTTTGCTTTATATTTTAATTTTTATGGTGCAAAGATAACAAAGACCTCTGTCAACTGGTGGCAGAGGTCTGAGAGAAAATAATATTATTTGAGAAATAATGAGAACTTTTGAATTTCTTTCTTTATTTCTTCTATCTCCTTGCAAATACTTCCTGTAATCTCTTTGTCATTATTGCCAAATAGAGGAAACCTTTTTGTACCAATCCAAGCTTTTTCAGAAGTATTGTATCCTCGTCCCTTCAACATCTCCCTAATGGCCAGTACTTCTTTATCTTGAGTGTTGGAATAGCCATTAGTATCATATTTAATATGTCTTATTCCAATATATCCTTTTTCTTTATCTGTTATTGTAATTCCATATTTATCGTTCAGCATATACCTATGATTCTTTTCTTCATAGGCTTCAAGATTGCTTGATGATATTACATTTTCAATAATATTCTTTTTGTCAATTATTGAAAATGTACAAAGGGCTATCAACCCCTCATCTATTTGAGAAGAGGAAACCGAATTTAAAAAGAATTGTTGTTTTAAAAGTTTTCCTTCTGGGGTGTTTTTCTTAAAAAGCATCAATCTTCTAGGATGCATAAAACTATTTTCTTCAAAATTAGGGCTAAGGTAATTTACTCCAAGTTCATGTATTGCCTTGTCAAAAAAACGTTTTGCCTTTGTCTTGAATTGTGAGTTCTTGGATAAATGACCAAAACCGAGATATAATGGTGCTTTTAAATTCTGTATATCGTCCTCAAAAATTCTATCATTAATATCACTCATATTGAGTTTGTCATTAAGTGCCAAACCCTCGCTCAAGTTTGGATCTTTGAGATAGAAAAGATTAAAAACTTGAATGACTCCATTTAATTCGCCTGAATTATTGACTATAGATCTTTCTGAAAATAATTTTTGAACAAGATTTAAAGTATTATCAGAACCAAATTCATACCACTCTTCATTTATACTTTGTTCGCTGTCAAATTTACGAAGATGACTTAATATGTTTTCATCTGTTTCTGGATGATGATCATTATACTTAAAATTTGCTCCACCAGGATTCATCATCACAATAGAGCCTATGATTTCCCAAGAAGAACCAAATTGCAATAGGGTTCTCCATCGGTAACCATTGTCTGTGTTTTCTATTTGCGTATAGTGTGTATATACTCTCATTGTTGATTGAATTAATAGATTTATGTATATAGTGATGTAAAAGTACTTTTTTTCCCTGAAAACAAAGAAAGAATTTCACAAAAACTTTAATTCAAAGTGCTGAAAGCATCTTTTTTGTAGAATGTTGCAAACTGAATTGTTGCATTTTCTGATATTTTTTTCATAGATGCCATACTTTGCTTATTCATTTCTCTGATTTATCAAATTTACGACTACTTTGACCATCACATCCTTTTCCTCTGTCTTGCTTTCTGCAATCATCAAGGTAAGGGCAACGAGGGTACTATCTGTTAGACGCTTAGAACCATCCTCACGATAGAGTATTCCGTTGTTATTGAGAAACCATAGGAATAACGTTGCAGCTATGCGCTTGTTTCCATCGCTAAAGGAGTGGTTCTTGGTTACGAGATATAGTAGCATAGCTGCTTTCTCCTCTACACTTGGATAGTGGTATGTGCAATTTTTACACTTACCTCTTCTCTTTCAAGTTCTCCTTCCTTGAATACGTTATTGATATGGCGTGTAATGACTGTCCTGTCCTTTTGGAACAACTCTGCCATCTGAGCCTGTGTAAGCCATACGGTCTCATTCTCAAGGCGGACATCAATCTGCGTCTGTCCGTCTTCTGTTTGGTATATTACTATCTGATCCTGTTTCATATTTCTTCTAATATAGTTTACTATTATTTATATTTAGGCTATGCAAAATTGTGCAGAGGTTAGAGATTTCGACCATAAAACTACTTTTTTTCTTTCAAATCACAATAATTTTCAGGTGAAATTTGTTTTTCTTGGCAAAAAATGTGATTTCTTGGCATCAGAATAGTATTTTTATGAGAATTTCCTGCCCAGTTAAGAGTAAAATTGGGTTTGATGTATTTTTAATCTCAGAAAAAAGGGAAGGGCGACAGTATTTCTACTATCGCCCTTTTTAATGTGGTTAAAAACTGATTTCTAAGCTTTGTGTGTGTTTTAACCTCTATGCGGTTGGGAGGGTTTAACCTCTCATACCGTTAAGAGTCTTAACAACCATGTAAATGCTGAACAATGCTGCTACATAAACTGCACTTGTCATTACCATAAATGTTGCCATAATGTGTTTCCTTTCTTTAACTTTAAAATGTTATCCTTTATATAAAATACTAATCTCGTCTTCAGTAATTTTGCACCTGTTAGAGTGCTTGTTCCTGATTTCTGATGCAAAGGTACAACAAATTGTGTGGGCACACAAATATTTTTATGACTTTGTGATAAAAAGTGGCAAATAACAAATTTATGTCAAGAAAACCGCATTTTGGGGCTTTTCTTGCGCTAAATCAGTAAGACCCACCCCAACCCTCCCCAAGGGAGGGAGTTTTTAGATAGTATTACTATCTAAATGAATATCTGCAATTACGTGACAGACGGGCTGAAAGCCCAAAAGCACATAGCATAGGGCAACGCCCTAGGCTATGAACTTTTTGCCCCTTCGGGGCGCTATCGGGTAATTGCGGATAATCATTTATTGTATCTATAAAACATCCTTCCCTTTGGGAAGGCTTGGTTAGGCTTTTATATCCTTTCCAACACCGTTCTCAGTATCTCCTCCATCGTGTTCTTGTAAGTTGTGTTCATTTCCTTGTCGTAGCGGTTGGCAATGACCATGCAGCAGGTGGTTGCCTTGTGGCCGAGCATAGCCGACATACCGGCAACGGCAGAGGACTCCATCTCGAAGTTGCAGATCTTGAGAGTCTCGCCAGTCTCAGGACTGGTGTATGAGAATGCCTCTACCTTCTGGTTCTGTTCCGGATCCTGTATCTTGAGGCGTATCTGTCTGCCCTGCGGACCATAGAAACCGCCGCATGAGGCGGTGATGCCACGGTGCATGTCAGTACCGCCTATGCGGCGGCTCAGCTCATCGTCAGCCACGGCAACGTATGGAGCGCCCTTCTTCTCCGACCAGTCCATGTGCTTGCGGAAAGCATCTTCCAACTGTAGGTCGCATACCTTGTCACGGTCTGCATAGTAGTTTAGCAGACCGTCGAAGCCGATGCTCTTGACCGAGATGATAGGTGTGCCGATAGGAGTGTCGGGTTGCAGACCGCCACAGGTGCCGATGCGCACGATGTCGAGAGTGCGGTGCTGCGGATAGTCCGCGCGTGTGGCATAGTTGATGTTGGCGAGCGAGTCGAGTTCGGTAAGCACGATGTCGATATTGTCGCATCCTATGCCTGTTGACTGCACGGTGATGCGCTTACCCTTGTAAGTGCCCGTAATGGTATGGAACTCACGGTTGGAAACCTCTATTTCAATTGAGTCGAATAGTTTCCCAATCGTTGACACTCTCTCTGGGTCGCCAACGAGTATTACTTTATCTGCCAGGTGTTCTGGCTTCAGATGAAGATGGAAACAACTGCCATCTTCATTGATGATTAGTTCTGAAGGTGCGTACATAATAGTTGTTTTTATTAGGTTGGGGAATTAAATGAAAAATGAAAAGTGAAAAATGAAAAATACAAGTTAGTACTTTCGTATATAGCTATTATCTGAAAATGTAACTTGTATTTTATAATTTTTCATTTTTCATTTTATCATTTAGATAGAGTCTCTATCTCCGTATTCCTTATCTGCTTCTCAGTAAGGTTGAGTTTCTGGCGTTCGTTGAAAACCTCGATTTCCATCTGTGCGATGGTGTTAGCAAGATTTCTGTTGCCGTTATGGAATTTCACGCGCAGGTCTTCCAGTTGCTTCTCACGTGTCTCTACGTTGGTCTTCATAGTGAGATAGGTAGGGAACTGGTTCTGATTCACGCTGCTGCGGAAATCGGAAATGTTGTGATACACCAGTTCGTCGTTGATGATGAAATCAAAGCTGTGACTCTTCTTCGCATGATTTGTCTGACGAGCCTCGTAATATCGTGAAAGAGCTGCAGCCAAGGCAGTTTTGTCCATCTGTGAATCCTTTATGGCTCTAAGACGGGCAAGACGGTCGAGCTGTATCTCCGGCATGTTCTCCACATCGTATGTCTCGCGGGTCTCCGTAGGCTGGAAGACATATATGCACACCTTACCGTCGGCTTGGCGGCGGTTGGTCACGAGATAGCCAAGGTCGTTGAACTCGTCTATTATATAATAGGTGTCGTCAGCGAATGAATTGTAAGGCAGACCGAGGCTCTGAGGCTTGTAGAATGAGTGGCTGTCGCTGTCATACACGGTGTAGTAGATGTCATACTTGCCCATAGAGTCCTCACCGTCGCGTGCAGCAAAGTAGAGCGTCACGCCATCCGACATCATATAGGGACAAATAATATCGTTCACGCCTTCAAGGGTGATGGTCTCTGATGCATCCCACTTTTTGCCCAGTTTCTCCTCAACCATAAGGATGTGATTGCCTGTAGCCTGCTGTACGGAAGAGAATCTCTTGTTCTCGAACTCATTGGTATAGTAATAGTCGTATCCGTCTCCGCGTTTACTCTTCTTGATGCTTATCTTTCCGCATGAAGAAGAGAGAGGCAAATGCTTTAGGAAATCACTTTCGTTTGCCACGAGTGAATCAATGAACATCACCTTTGCCGTGGAGGGAAACAGTTTGGCAAAGTTCTGATCCTCTGGAGTAGGGACAACGGCTCCTGGCTTTGCAGCCTTGACGGGAGTTTTTACGGCGCGTGCCACCTGTGCCTGAGATGTTGATACCCCAAGGAAGAGAGAGAGAAGAGCTATGTAGAGTCTTGAATATTTCATTTTATTAGTATTTTGATAAAGGTTGAAAGGATGAAGGTTTATTAGTCTGTTTCAAATTTAATTTTCTTATCAAGAATTAGAGAATTTGAGATTTTTCTTTTGAATTTAGAAGAGATTTGTCGAAGACCCTCTGACCATAGGGAAGAAATTTGAGAAATGTCGCTTACGCTCTTGCCAATCACGACTATTCCAAATGCTACGTAAGTAGCAAACCTTCTCTTTTTCTCATTAATTCAAGAATCTCTAATTCTCTAATTCTTGATTATATAAATTCTGTACATTTAGTTATCAAACCTTATTCCTTATTCCTTTTGCCTTATTCTATTTTTCTGATTCTGGATGCAAAAATACTAAAAAGAAATGATATAATCAAGTTTTTGAGCGTTTTTTTCTTACTGCGAGTATCATTCCTATTATCAGGATCACAGCTCCGGCTATAGCCATTATGGTAATACGCTCTCCTAAAATCACATGTCCAGCAACCATACAGATAAGGCTCTGGAGGTATATGAAATTAGTGGATTTCACGGCTCCGAGCTTTCGCATTACCCAGTTCCAGAGCAGATAGCCGCCTGTGGAGGCAACGAATCCGAGGAATAATAGATTACCCCATATCGTCATGTTTCCCGATGTGAGGAGGGAAATGTCGAGAGGATGCACGAGGGCAAAGTAGGGGAGGATTGTCACCAGACCATAGAAGAATACCTTTCTTGTGATGAAATCGGCTGAGTATCTGCCCATTATCCTTCGCATGAAGAGTGAGTAGAATCCCCATGTGAATGAGGCTCCGAGTGCAAGGGCATCGCCAAGCGGATTGAGATGCAGGATGAACTGGCCGTTGAGCACCACTAATACAACGCCCACGAATGCCAGTACTGAGCCGAATATCTGCCTCATGCTCAGACGCTCGCTCTTGTAGAATATAGCCACAAGCATAGCCGTTACCAATGGCGTGGTGCTTACGAGGATGCTCACGTTGGACGAGGTGGAGTGGAGTAGTGCCATATTCTCCACGAGGAAATATATGGAACCGCCCATCAAGCCAAGTCCCACGAGTGTCAGTTCGTCGGCTATCGAATTGGCAAACAATCGCTTATGTGATATACAGAGCATACAGATGTATGCTATCAGAAAGCGAACGAAGAATATGTCAGCAGGCAATAGCCCGCTGTTCAGCAATACCTTACTGCTAACGAATGTGGTGCCCCAGATCAGGACAACGAATAATGCTATGAAATGTGCCAAAACCTTAGTAAATTAAAAATTAAAAATGAAAAATGAAAATGTATGATTACCATATTTTGCGAAAGATTGTCGTGGAAAATACTAACCATACTTTTTACTTCTTATTTTTTACTTTTTACTTTTTGTCTGCGAGGTACTCCGCGAACACCTTTGCTGCGCTCTCCACTTTCCTCACGCAAGGGCGTTTCTTGTAATACTCGGCATTACGCTCGTCAGGGACGTTAGTGTCCGTCACCGCCTTGCAACCATTCATCTTGAGGAGTTCAGCGCAGATCAGGCTTCCGTTTCTTTCCTTGAACTTAGCCAATAGCTCTTGCACCAGCTTATAGCATTCGGCCTTACCCTCACGATCATTACCCTCTGTCTGACCTTTCTCCAGACCGGCAAGGGTAACGAGACCAGAGGCTGCACCACACATCATGCGCAACCTACCGACACCACCGCCGAAACCTGCGCTGATGCGTTTAGCCATAGTATCGTCCAAACCATACATATCGGCAAATGCAGCCACTACGGCCTGTGAACAGCCGTAGCCTTGCATGAAACATTCTACTGCTCCTTGTACTCTATCTTTTTCCATACTTCACTTTTTACTTTATACTCCTTTGAGCGACAATGCTATGCGATTACGCTTCCTATCCACCTCTACCACACGCACTTTGACGTGCTGATGAAGATGAAGTACCTCTGATGGGTCGGAAATGTATTTGTCTGCCATCTGGGAGATGTGGATAAGACCATCCTGATGCACACCGACATCTACGAAAGCACCGAACTTCGTGAGGTTGGTTACGATTCCAGGGAGAATCATACCTGCGATGAGATCTTCCGGAGTATGCACGTTAGGATCAAACTCGAAGGTCTCGATCTCTGCACGAGGGTCACGACCTGGCTTCTCCAACTCGTTCATAATGTCGGTTAGGGTAGGGATGCCAACCTCTTCTGTAACGTATTTCTTTATGTCGATAGCCTTACGCTTCTCGGCAGAAGACATCAGTTCCTTAACCGTACAACCGCTATCCTTCGCCATCTTTTCCACTATGGCATAGCTCTCAGGGTGAACGGCACTACCGTCAAGAGGGTTCTTGGCATTGTGAATGCGAAGGAATCCGGCACATTGCTGATAGGCAGAAGGTCCGAGACGAGGCACTTTCTTCAACTGGGTACGAGAGGTGAATGCGCCATTCTCCTTACGATAATCCACGATGTTCTTGGCAAGGGTAGGACCAAGTCCGCTGACGTATGTAAGGAGGTGTATGCTTGCGGTGTTGAGGTCAACACCTACGGAGTTCACGCAACTCTCAACGGTACGGTCGAGTGAAGCCTTGAGCTGAGTCTGATCCACATCATGCTGATACTGTCCCACGCCAATGCTCTTCGGGTCAATCTTAACGAGTTCAGCAAGAGGATCCATAAGTCTTCTGCCGATGCTCACGGCACCACGAACCGTTACATCTTCATCTGGGAACTCATCGCGTGCAGCCTTTGATGCACTATAAACGGAAGCACCATCCTCGCTTACAACATAGTGAGGGATGTCAAGACCAGAACGCTTTACTATTTCCGTAGTTTCGCGTGATGCCGTACCATTACCAATGGCAATAGCCTCGGCTGCATATTTCTTGGCGATGCTTGCAAATTTCTGTGCTGCACGCTCGCTATTGCCTTGTGAACCTACAGCCATAACTACATCATGATACAAAAGATTTCCTTGTGCATCAAGGCATACGACCTTACATCCTGTGCGTATTCCAGGGTCAATACCCATCACACGTTTTTGGCCGAGAGGGGCTGCAAGCAATAGCTGACGCAGGTTCTCTGCAAATACTCCAATGGCTTCTTCATCAGCCTTGAGCTTTGAACTTGCTGCAAACTCATTCTCTATGCTTGGGCAGAGAAGTCGCTTGTAGGCATCCTCACAAGCCTCTTCCACGAGGGACTGACAACGACCACGACCACGGACATACTGGCGTTGTAAACGGCTGATAGCCTCGTCATCATCCACGTTGATGCTTATGCGAAGAATACCTTCTGCCTCACCACGACGCATAGCGAGAAGTCGGTTGCCAGAGCAACGGCGAAGTGGCTCCTCAAAGTCGAAATAGTCAGAGTATTTTGCAGCCTCGTCCGAGTCCTTCTTTGTCTTAACTACCTTTGAGGTGATATAAGCCTCACGACGGAATGTATTACGAAGACGATTGCGAGTATCCTCATCCTCACTTATGGTTTCTGCTATGATGTCCTGAGCACCTTTGATAGCTGCATCGGCATCCTTCACGCCTTCTTTTACGAAACGCTTTGCAAGCTGTTCTGGATTCTGCTCTCGCTGAAGGAGAATGGCAGTTGCCAATGGTTCAAGACCAAGCTCACGGGCCACCTGTGCACGTGTTCTGCGCTTAGGCTTATATGGCAGGTAGATGTCCTCAAGTTCAGTACTATCCCAGCAATCATCAATACGTTGCTGAAGTTCTTTGGTCATCTTACCTAATTCGTTGATAGTCTTTATGATTGTCTCTTTTCGCTTAATGAGTTCCTTCATCTTATCGTAGAGCTGTGAGATACTACCGATCTGCACCTCGTCAAGACCGCCAGTCTTCTCCTTACGATAGCGTGAAATGAATGGAATTGTGCAACCTTCATCAAGCAGTGCAATAGTGTTTTCTACTGCCTTTGCTGCGAGCTGAAGTTGCTTTGCGATGATGTCTTTGATGTCTGTAATCATTGATGTATGTTCGTTTTCTGTTTTTTTTACGTGAAAAATGCAATAAATATGTGGAAAAATTCTTTATTCATATTCTTTTTCACTATCTTTGCAAGCGATAGTAATAACAAATGAACTAATTGATCCGTTTATCCAATGCTTTTTCGCATGAAGTCAAAAGTGAGTGCTGCTCTTGTTTGACGAGTGCAAAGGTATGGAAAAAAAATGACAAGACAAAATTTACGACTATGAAAAGATTTTTTTTCTTAATGTTCGGTGCTTTTCTTTTTGTCGCAGTTTCTGCACAGGAAAAAGAGAACACTCCATTCAATGGTGTTGTTGAAGATGTTTTCGGACAACCATTGAAGGGTGTAAAAGTGTGGGTAGTGAGCCCTAAATATTATGCTGTAAGTAATAAGAAGGGACAGTTTGGCCTTACCAATGTAATGGATAACGATACCATTCACCTGAAGTTCAGAAAACAGGTGTATGATGTGCCTGTATCTGGCAGGAAATCAATGAGAGTCTGCATTGCCGATGAAATGAAGGTTGAGGTTCGTGAGGAAGAAGAACTCGTAAACTACGGCTATGGCTTTGTGAAGCGTCGTGAGTATTGTTCTGCTACTTCTGGAATCTTAGGCGAGATACTTGTTCGTACAGGCAGGACAAATGTTCTTGATGCATTGCAGGGACTTGTGCCAGGACTTACTATTTCTAATGGCAAGGCTATTATCCGTGGGCTTTCCACTATTAATTCCTCTCCTGATCCGCTCTTCTTGGTGGATGGCGTTGAGGTTGAGTCTCTTTCATTTGTCAACGTGTATGATGTTGATCGTGTAGATGTACTGAAAGATTCCAATATCTATGGAGCTAAAGGTGCCAATGGCGTGATTCTTGTGACTACCAAGCGTGGCACGAATAAGTGAATATGAAACGTATGAAAAAGATTGTATTATTATTGTTTGCAGCTTTCGTCTCTGTGACGGGATTTGCACAGAAACAGAATGGTGAGCCTTTTAATGGCATTGTAGAGGATGCTCTCGGACAGCCGTTGAAAGGTGCTAAAGTATGGGTGGTGAGTCCCAACTATTTTTCAAGAAGTGATAAGAAGGGACAGTTTGGTCTCACTAATGTCAAGCCAACGGATACTATTCATGTGAAATTCAATGATCATGTGTATAGCGTGCCTGTTGATGGAAAGAAATCCATGAGGGTACGTGTTGCCGATGAGTTGAAGGTTGAGGCTCAGGAAGATAAGGATCTTGTAAACATTGGCTATGGCTTTGTGAAGCGTCGTGAGATCTGTTCCTCATCATCAGGTATTCCTGGTGAGGTGCTTGTGCGTACTGGTAGGACAAACCTTCTCGATGCTATGCAGGGACTCGTACCTGGTCTTACGGTATCGAATGGTAGGGCCGTAATCCGTGGTGTCGGTACAATAAATGGTTCTACTGACCCTCTTTTCATCTTGGATGGTGTCGAGGTAGCATCGCTTGCGTTTGTCTTTGTTAGCGATGTAGAATCCGTGGAGGTTCAGAAAGATGGCAGCATGTATGGCTCTAAGGGTGCCAATGGTGTGATTCGTGTAACCACAAAGCACGGCAAGAAGAAACGTTGAAAATAACAGAGATATAGGATAATATTCTCATTTGGTAGGATAAAATAGTGATATTTGCCCATGTAATACGAGAAATATAGGATAATCTTATCATTCGCGAATATTTTATATTACCTTTGTGCGTTGGAATAAGGATGAAGGGAATAATGATGAAAGTTTGATGGTTCTAAAACCAAACAAACCATATTCTTTAATCTCTTAAACCTCTAACCCAAAAGAAGGTAATTATATTATATTCAAGATAAACAAATGAAAAGATTTTTTTATTCAGCTGTCCTATTTGCCGTATGTTCTTCTGAGGCAATGGCAGGTGGTCTCGTGACTAATTCCAATCAGAGTGCTTCTTTCTTGCGTAACCCAGCTCGTGATGCGGTAATCGACATTGATGGTGTCTATACCAATCCTGCTGGTGTCTGCTTCATGCCAAATGGTTTTCACCTCGGCTTGTCATTTCAGCATCCAGAGCAGAAGAGAATTGCTACAACAACATTCCCAACACTTGCTCTTAATCAGAACCATCTCGGTGAGTCAACTCGCAAATATACAGGTACGGCTTCTGCTCCTGTAGTTCCAAGCTTCCAGCTTGCATACGTTATGGATAAGTGGACTTTGTCTGCATCTATGGCAGTAACAGGTGGTGGCGGTAAGTGTACCTTTGATGAAGGTATTGGTAGTCTGGAGTGTTTTGTGGCTTCTACTCCTTTGACCGCTATTCAGCAGTTGCTTGCTGCTACTCCTGATGATAGCCCATATAAGCCTGCATATCAGGCTGCAGCTCAGTCTCTAAGTCAAGGCAACTATGTATATAATGTTGATGCCTACATGAGAGGTCGTCAGTTCTATTATGGTTTTCAGGTTGGTGCAGGCTATAAGATAAATGACAATCTTGCAGTATTTGCAGGACTCAGAACCATGATCGGTAGTGCAAAATATACTGGTTATGTAAAGAACATCAAATATACTTCTGTTGATCAGAGTGCTACTGCTCCTTATACCGCTGCTGTTATTGAAGGTATTAACGCAAAGGCTGCTGACATGGAGATGACAACAACCCAGTCTTGTGTTGGCTTCACTCCTGTTATTGGTGTTGACTATCGTCTTAACGATCAGTGGAACTTTGCTGCAAAGTATGAGTTCCGTACAAAGATGAACCTTGAGAACTCTTCTGATATGAATGAGGCTGCTCGTTCACAGGCTGCTCTTGATAAGTTTAATGATAAGGTGAATAAGTATGTTCGTGATGATATTCCGGGAACATTCACACTCGGTGTTCAGTATTCACCAATCGAGAATGTTCGTCTGAATGCAGGCTATCATTTCTATGACGACTGCAATTCTATCAAGTATAACGATGAGCAGAAGCTTATTGATGGCGGTACACAAGAGATCCTCTTTGGTGCAGAGTGGGATGCAACCAAGCTCCTTACAGTAAGTGCTGGTTGGCAGAACACGCACTATGATCTCTCTGATGCCTATATGTCAGATATGGTTCACAACCTCAGCAGCAATATGATTGTGTGCGGTGTCCGTCTCCATGTAACAGAGAAGATCAGCGTTGATCTGGGCTATATGCACAACTTCTATGAAAAGCGTACTGTAGAGACACCAGTATCTGCAACCGTAACAAAGAAAGATGTTTATGAGCGCAGAAACGACGCTTTTGCAGTAGGCGTTAATTTTGATTTTTAAAAGATGAAACATACATCACTCAATAATTGCGGAAAATGCGATATCAACAAGGCTGATTGCCAGACTTGTAAACTTGCAGCTCTTAATCTTGATAAGAATGCAAAGCGTAAGGTTAGGATAGACGATGAAGATGATGACCCTTCAATCAGCGAACGTCTGACAGAGAACAAGGGCGATCACTCTATCCTCCTCCTCTTCGTTGTTGCCGTTGCAACACTCGCCGCAGTTATCGGGTTCACGATGTTGTTTAAGTAGCCCCTCCCATCCCCCCGGGGGGGGAGATCTTTATAAAGTAAATGTCGCTTATGGTGGTTCATTTTGAATTTTTCCATAAGCGACATTTTTGTGTATTGATGTTTCGCAAGTTTAATAAAAAGTGGTGTAGTGGTGTAGTTGTTTCCTATATATATGTAAAAAAAATCGAAAAGTAATATGTTGTTATGACATCTTATTTTTCGAATTTTTTCTTACCTCCTATAGGGGCAACTACACCACTACACCACTTTCCCTGTTTTGAGAATGCTGTTTCTACGCAACTCTACGCATCTTAACGCAAGAGCCAGAAAGAGGCTTGTTCTTGCTTGCATATCTCACGATTTTTTCGTAACTTTGTACTTGAAGAATCAGAGATGATGCAAAGATTGGGTATTTCTTCGATACTCCTTCGCTCATTGTTCGCTCTTCCTTCGTTCGTTGTTCGTTCATCCTTCGCTCATTGTTCGCTCTTCCTTCGCTTTTTCTTCGTTTCCGGAGCGGAGAATAAGCCTTGAAACAATGGTGGCACAACGGCAGATCTTCGATAGGATAGCTATATACGGACGAATCTGGCAATCAAATCAAAAGAGCCAGAAAAGCGTTCTTTGACTTATTGTAACATGGATTCGATAGAAATACTCAGTTTAAAAACATATGGTAGAAGGAGCTCTGAACGAGCGATACCTAACAGGGCAGTCCGATAGGGCTGTCATATAGATGGTTTTAGGGAATGAGGTCTGAAGGACCGACACCTACTGTATTTAGGTGTCGCACCTACGGCGCTCTGCAAATCACGCATATACATAATAACAGCCCTATCGGACTGCCCTGTTAGGTGTCGCTCTTTCAGAGCTAATTGGTCTGTTTGCGTTATTTTAACAATATAGTCTTCACTTCTTCTCGGTAATCCGTATGCACAGGAGCGTTGTATGTGTGAATGCCGAGCGTTTCAGCAGCCTTGCAGTTGGCACTTGAATCGTCAATGAAAAGGCATTCATCGGCTGGTGTGCCTATCTGACGAAGAACCTCTGCATAGATCTCTGTGTCTGGCTTTGCCATACCCATTTCCTGAGAGAGGAAACACTTGTCGAAATAGTACTCCGCAGGTTCGGGGAAGGAAGTCTCAAGGATATACTTCCAATGCGCATCGTTGGTGTTAGAGAGAAGATAGGTGGCATACCCCTCATTTCGAAGCTGCTTAACGAAGTCGAGCTTATACTTTGGCAATGTCTGCAAGCATGAATTCCAGGCATCAAGTACTTGCTGTCGGGTAGTGCTCGGAGCACTCATTTTCTGTATCATAGCCAAGAACTGCTCAGTCGGAATCTTGCCAATCTGATACTCATGCAAAGCACCTGAGATTGAAAAACCTTCACATACGGTTGAGGCTGGAGCCGTAGCCGATGACTTTGTAAGGGCATCAACATCCACGCCCAAAGCCTTGATATTGTGGAGGCAATGAGGCATATCAACATCAATAAGCACGCCTCCAAGGTCGAATATTATAGTCTTTATCATTTGCATTTTTACGATTTCCGCTGCAAAATTACTATAAATGTTTTGTTTTTGGATGATGCGTCTTGTTAAAAAACGTATAATTGCATGTGAATAGAGTAAGTTTTAGTAACTTTGCATGGTTTTTGCAAAATTAACGAATAAATAACTAAACTTAATATTATATATGTTGAAACTTGATTTCAATAAGTCTGCAAAGGCTTTATTGTTGACTGCTATGTGCGTTGGTGCCAATGTGGCAAATGCACAGAACCCTTACATGCCTCTCTGGGAGTTTATTCCCGATGGTGAGCCATACGTTTTCGATGATCCTGATGTGCCGGGAAAGAAGCGCGTCTATGTATATGGTTCGCACGATAATCTCATAAAATACTATTGCGGTAAGGATCAGGTGGTATGGTCGGCTCCTGTCGATGACCTCACAAACTGGCGCTATGATGGCGTTATCTTTGAGTTGAAAAATGATGCCAACGGCAAGAAACTGAATGCCGATGGCTCTGGCGATGTGCTCTATGCTCCTGATGTTACGGTAGTTACCGATGCCAACGGCAAGAAGACATACTATCTCTATCCAAACGTGCAGCACGATAAGCGTAATAGCCTTGTGGCAAAATCTGATCGTCCAGACGGTCCATTCGTACCAGTAAACTGGAGTAAGGAGAAGGCTGATTCTACAGTCGGTCCATTCGCTTTCGATCCTGCTTGCTTTGTGGATGATGACGGTAGGGTATATGGCTACTGGGGCTTTGAGCGTTCTTTTGCAGCCGAACTTGATCCAACCACAATGGCAACTGTTAAGCCTGGAACAAAGATTGTGGAGGATATGATTCCTGGTCATAAGCAGGATCATCTATATCGTTTCTTCGAGGCATCTTCTATTCGTAAGATTAAGGATAAGTATGTGTTTATTTATAGCCGTTTCACAAATGAGGGTGAGTTCGGATTGCCAACAACAAACTATACCCTTGCTTATTGCTATAGTAATAATCCGCTCGGCCCTTGGACTTATGGCGGTACGATTATTGACGGTCGTGGTAGGGAAAGACTTGCTGATGGTACTGTGGTAGCAACGGCTTGTCCTGGTGGTAATACCCACGGTAGTATCTGCGAGATAAATGGCGAGTGGTGGGTGTTCTATCATCGTCAGGCTGGAACTTCTGAATATTCTCGTCAGGCAATGGTTGCGCCTATAAATGTAGAGGTACAGGAGGGTAAGGATGGCTATGTACGAATCTCTGAGGCTGAGTTTACTTCCGAGGGATTCTGCACCGAGGGACTTGACCCATACAAGAAATATCCTGCTGGTATTGCTTGCTACTATACTGGTCCTAAGCCTGCTGTACAGGAATATCCAAATGTCACCTATTATGGTTCTCACACCAATATTCATCGTATCAAATACGATGGCAAGATGAATCCTTTCGATGAGTCTATCAACAAGTGCGAGATGGTGAACAATACATCAGGCTCTGTTATCGGCTATAAGTATTTCAATTTCCGAAAGACCTTTGGCAAGGATAATCTTCAGCTTCTCCTTAACATCACGAAGGAGGGTGTAGCTGGTAGCATTGATGTCTTTATTGACCGTCCTAACGAAACTGATGGTGGCGTTAAGATCGGCACTATTTCTATTGATTCTCAGGCTGATAAGAATCCTACAGAACTTGCAATCGCAGTTTCTGATCTCAAGAACTACAACGGCAAGCACGCTCTCTTCCTTGTGTTCAACTCACAGACAAAGGAAAAGTCAATCTGTACGGTGAATAGCTTGCAGTTTAAATAATTTAAATGAACAATGAAAAGTGAAAAATGAAAAATACAGATTAGTATTTTAGTGAATAGTGAATAACGAATAGATAATAATACTTAATACTGGCTAACGCCCTTGTGTGAATCTTGTTCTGGTGGCTACCAGTATTTGGTATTATTCACTTTTCACTATTATCTATTCACTTCCAAGTGTAACTTGTATTTTTCATTTTTCACTTTTCATTTATTTTACTTTCGGAACCTTATCGTTCCCGTCTCATAATCCATCTCCTCAACTATTGCAATAGACTCAACGTGGTATCCTTGTGCTCGTAGTTTCTTGCCACCCTCCTGAATACCTTTCTCTATGGCAACACCACAGCCGACAACGGTTGCGCCAGCCTGATGAACGATATCAATCAGAGCACTCATAGCCTGACCATCGGCAAGGAAATCGTCAACGATAAGCACTTTGTCGTCAGCAAGCATATAAGGCTTTGATACAAAGACCGAGTTCATCTTCTTGTGAGTGAAAGAGTAAGCCTGAGAGATGAATTTATCATCAGTACTATTGGCAGTCTCACCCTTCTTTGCAAATACCACAGGCACATCATAGAGGTCAGCGAGAAGTACTGCAATAGCAATACCGCTTGCCTCAATGGTTAATATCTTCGTTACCTCCTCACCCTTGAATCTACGTTTGAACTCATACGCTATCTGACGCATTATGTCAATGTCAATCTGATGATTGAGGAAATTATCTACCTTTAATATGTTACCTTGCTTTATTGATCCGTCAGCAAGGATTTTTTCTTCTAAGAAATTCATGGATATAATTACAAATTACTAATTACGAATTACCTAATTTAATGTGAGTTAGACGAAAATAAGCGCCGAAGGTGCGACACCTAATAGCGAAGGGCGTAAGCCCTGGATATATAGACATTTTAGAATGTGAGGTCTGTAGGACCGATACCTATTGTATTTATTAGGTGTCGCACCTACGGCGCTCATTAAAAAACATCACCATAGTAACAGCCCTTGCGGACTGCCCTGTTAGATGTCGCACCTTCGGCGCTTTTCGTTAAACTCGTGTTATTTACTCTAATCTCTAATCTCTAAACACTAACCTCTAACCTCTAATCTCTAAACACTAACCTCTAACCTCTAACCCCTAATCTCTAATCAGCCGCAGCCTCCTCCTTCGGCAATATCAGATTCAGCAGAACGGCCAATAGGAAGACTATTGCAACGCAGTTCTCTGCAAATATCGTCCTGATGATTTCGGGGAAGGAATTGAACATTCCCGTTGCCTGAGTGAAACCTAAACCGATGCTTAGTGAGAGACTGACTATCACCATGTTACGCTGAGAGAATCCGCATCTTGCCATCATGCCAAAGCCTGCGAAGAGGATTGAGCCGAACATCATAATGGTGCAACCTCCGAGTACTGACTGTGGAATGGTTGTAAGGGCAAAGCCAACCGCAGGGAATATTCCGCCAAGAATCATGATCACGGCACCTGTGGCAATGGCAAAGCGATTCACTACACCTGACATTGAGGCAAGTCCTACGTTCTGACTGAATGATGTGATAGGTGTGCATCCGAACAGTCCTGCTATTGAACTGACAAAGCCATCGCAACTAACCGAAGCTCCGAGTTCTTTCTTGTGAGGGTTACGCTTCAACGCGCCATTGCAAAGCGCACTTGTGTCACCGATCGTCTCTGTTGCCGAAACAAGGTATATGGCTGCAACCGACAATATTGCACCAAGGTTGAACTCTGGTGTGAATGGCATGAACTTCGGAAGGGAAATGATAGGCTGATCCGTGATTCCAGAGAGATCTACCATACCCATGCAGAGTGCGAGAATATATCCTACTATAAGTCCGAAAAGTACTGATAATGAGCGGATAAATCCCTTTGCGCAAACCTGGAATAAAAGGCATACGAGTAGGGTGACGCTACCCACAATCCAGTTATTCGTACTTCCGAAATCTGCTGCTCCCTGTCCTCCTGCAAAGGAGTTCGCACCAATAGGGAGCAGCGAGAATCCGATTGCCGTTACCACCGATGCTGCAACAACATGCGGAATGAGCTTTATCCAGTACTTTGCGAATAGACCGAGCGTACCTTCTATCAATCCACCTATTATTACGGCTCCTATCAGCGTCCCCATACCTTGCGTGCTTGCAATTCCGATGCTCACGGAAAGGAATGTGAACGAGATACCCATCACGATAGGCAGACGAGAGCCTATGCGCCAGATAGGGTAGAGCTGAATGAGTGTTCCGATACCTGCAATCACCATGCAGTTCTGTATCAATACGCTACTTATGCCTTGCTCCAGTCCGATGACATTTGCAAGAATCATCAATGGCGTGATATTGCTCACAAACATTGCAAGCACATGCTGAAGTCCAAATGGTACTGCCGTCGTTATTGGCAATCTACCGTCAAGAGAATATAGATTGTTCATAATAAAAGACCCACCCCCAGCCCCTCCCATAAAGGGAGGGGAGTGGTTTGTATCTGCACTAGAGTGGGTTAGCTGGGCATTTTTTTTTGATTAATATTCTAAATTTAATTATTATCCGCAATTATATGACACGCGGGCTGAACGTCTAAGAGGTCGGCGGCTGAATGGAACGGCCTGAAAGGCCAAAAGCATATAGCATAGGGCAACGCCCTATGTATAAAGCAGTTAGTATATTCGCCCTGTAAGGGCAAAAGCCCTAATAAAAATAAATGCTTTTGCCCCTTCGGGGCGCTATCGGATGATTGCGGATAATCATTTTTATTATATATGGATAAATGTATCTACTCCCCTCCCTTTATGGGAGGGGTAGGGGGGAGGGTCTTTATATCTTCTCCCCATACATCAGATCCCCGGCATCCCCAAGACCCGGAACGATGTATTTATGTTCATTGAGGACAGGATCAATAGCGCCACAGAAAAGGACGACATCATCATCAGGGAACATCTTCTTCAGGTGATCCACGCCATGCTTACTTGCAATGACACACGCCATTATCAATCGCTTCGGACTGCCCTTTGTGCAGAAAGCCTTGTAAGCCAGTTCCATACTCTCGCCTGTTGCAAGCATTGGATCAACGATGATCAAGGTCTTTTCTGATAGGTCTGGAGTAGCCATATACTCAATCTTCACGCCAATCTTCGTGCATTCCTTATCCAGATAATAGCGGTATGCGGAGAGAAATCCGTTGCCAGCCTCGTCAAATACGTCAAGGAATGCCTCGTGCAATGGTAATCCGGCACGGAACACGGTAGCCAGCACAATGTCATCATCGTAAGTATTCATCTCGCAAGGGGCGAGTGGGGTAGTGATGGTCTTTGTACTGTAATCCAGTAACTTACTTGCTTCATAAGCCTCTATATGCCCTATTCGTTTTATATTTTCGCGAAAGCGCATACGGTCTTTCTGAATTTTTTCATCACGCAGTTCAGACATGAACTTGTTGAGTACGGAGTTCTTTGCTCCCAGGTTGATTACTTTCATAGTTATTTTAAATTATAAAATGAAAAGTGAAAAATGAAAAATACAGATTAGTATTTTGTGCGTATGACCATTACCAGAAAAGCGTAACTTGTATTTTTCATTTTTCATTATTCATTTTTCATTTATTATTCGATTTTTCCTTCCCCTTAAAGCTCTTCACCTTCATTCCGAGTTTCTCAGGTATAATGGCATTGAGGAAAATGCCGACGATGGCAGCGAGGGCAAGACCCGAGATGGTGATAGAGCCGATGCTGACACCACCTTGCTCGCTATACTGCACACCTATCGAAATAACGAGGATGAGAGCCGCAACGAATACGTTTCTTGATGAAGAGAAATCAACGGATGTCTCCACGAGATTACGCACACCTACGGCTGAAATCATACCGTAAAGAATAAGGCTCACGCCACCGATAGTTGCTGCCGGCATAAGTCCGATGAGACCAGCGAACTTAGGACAGAAACTCAGCAATATCGCAAATACGGCTGCAAGACGAATGACGCGAGGGTCGAACACTTTTGTAAGGTTCAATACTCCCGTGTTCTCTCCGTATGTGGTATTTGCTGGCGCTCCGAAGATTGAGGCAAGGAACGTGGCAAGACCATCGCCACAGAGGGTGCGATGAAGACCCGGATCCTTTATGAAATTACGGTTCACGGTGCTCTGTATGGCACACATATCGCCAATATGCTCCATTATCGTTGCAAAGGCGATAGGGAATATTGCGATGACGGATGTGATAATCAGGTCATAGTTCGGATTTTGCATTACTGCGAATGACGTGCGATCCATTGACAGCGGCAATCCTATCCATGCAGCATCTTCTAACTGTCTGAAATCCACCTCTCCCATAGCCGCTGCAAGGGCGTATGATGCCACTACACCGAGAAGTATCGGAACTATCTTTATTATTCCCTTTCCCCAGATGGATGAACCTATCACAACCGCTATTGCCACGATGGCAAGAAGCCAGTTCTGTGAGCAGTTGTTAATGGCTGAGCCTGAGAGCGTAAGACCGATTGCAATCACCATCGGACCCGTCACCACTGGTGGGAAGAATCGCATCACCTTCTCCGTACCGAACATTTTCAGGAGGAATGCCATGACGAAATACATCAATGCGGCGGCTGCCACACCTATACAGGCATAGTTCAATGCCACGCTCTCCGTCAGTCCTTGCGCCATTCCCAGCTGCTTCACGCTTGCATATCCACCGAGGAAAGCGAAGCTTGAGCCGAGGAATGCCGGAACCTTGAATTGAGACACAAAATGGAAAATCAGCGTTCCGATACCCGCGAAGAGTAGGGTAGAGCTGACATCGAGTCCAGTGATGAGAGGAACGAGCACCGTAGCCCCGAACATTGCGAATAGATGTTGGATGCCGAGAATGAAGAACTTTGGTCTGCCGAGACTGCTTGCATCATAGATGCCTTGACTTTGATTGCTCATTTTTTAGGATTTTAATAAAATTCTCAGCAAAAGTAAACAAATTTTACATATTTAGCAAGTAATAGCATAAAAAATCCTAATCAAATGCCTTATTTTTCTTGAAAAAATGTGTTTTTTCCAGAAAAATCAGTATCTTTGTCCAGTCTTTGTCTAAAGTCAAAAGGCTAAAGGCAAAGGGCTAAATGCTGAAAGACAAAGGTCTAAGGTCAAAGGTCAAAGGTCTAAGGTCTAAGGTCAAAGGTCTAAGGTCAAAGGTCAAAAGGCTAATGGCTGAAAGAATTGGCATAAATGGTTCTCTGTAATCATTTGTTAGCGCCCCCAAAGGTTAATGGCTAAATGCTGAATGATTTGTCATAAATGGTTCTCTGTAATCATTTGATAGCGCCCCGAAGGGGCAACGAGCACCTAGCCCAGGGCATCGCCCTGGGGAATTTGGAGTGATTTGCTAACGCCCTGTAAGGGCAAAAGCCCTAATTAACGTGAACTCGACGAAAAGCGCCGAAGGTGCGACACCTAATAGGGCAGTCCGCAAGGGCTGTTACTATGGCGATATTTTTTTTAGTGAGCGCTGAAGGTGCGACACCTAATAAATACAATAGATGTCGGTCCTACAGACCTCACATTCTGAAATGTCTATATATCCAGGGCTTACGCCCTTCGCTATTAGGTGTCGCACCTTCGGCGCTCATTTTCGTCAAACTGACATTAATTATGGAGTAATGCTTTTGCCCTTACAGGGCGAAAGAACCTCTCCCACAGACCTATGGCGATGCCCTAGGCTATGTGCTTTTGGCCTTTCAGGCTGTTCCCTTCGGCCGCCGACCTCTTCGATGTTCGGGGCACTATCGGACAAATGCGGATAATTATTTCAGCTAATGTTTTCATAATTATATAATTGAAATGAACAAAGAAACAAAGGACTTCTACATACAATCGCTGCTTGCCGGAACACTCATCGGCATGGGCGACCTCGTGTATGTGGTCAGCGAGAGTCACATCCTTGGCTCGTTCCTCTTCTCGCTCGGACTTCTCAGCATCCTCATCAAGGGCTATCCTCTCTACACGGGTAGGATAGGATACGTTGAGGGCATGCGCGATCTCTGGAAACCAGTCGGCGGAATGCTGCCAATCATCGTCATGAACTTTATTGGCATAGCTCTTGTATGTAGCCTTGCAAATGCTTCAAGGCTCGACCTCTCTGCCGTTGATGTCATGGTCAAGACAAAGGTGGAGCAGTCATGGTTCAGCGCCCTCTACCTCTCATGGGGATGTGGAGCAATGATGTATCTCGCGGTCAATGGCTGGAGAAAGACCAGCAATCCCCTTACGGTCATCATGCCGATCATGTTCTTCATCCTCTGTGGTTTCGAGCACTGTATAGCCAACTACGGATACTTCTGGATGTGGATCGCCCGAGACGGCTTTACCCATCTTGCCGACCGCATCGTGGAACTCCCTCTCGGCTTCTCCGTTAATCTCCTTATCATGATCGTGGGAAATGCCCTGGGCAGCCTGACGTTCTCGAAGATTTAGTGAAGGAAAAGGAGTAATAAGGAGTACAAGGAGTAGCAAGGAGTACAAGACGAATGTTTTGTACGGACTAAGGTCTAAGGATTAAGGCTTTTGACCTTTGACTTTTGACTTTTACCTTTCAACGATAAATACTATCGTCTTGTACTCCTTAAGCTTCGCAGAAGCGTCACTCCTTGTACTCCTTGCACTCCTAAAAAATAAATAGTAAATTGTAAATATTTAAATAGTAAATTTCTTTTATGGACTACAAAGATTTCGACCGCATGGTCAATGAGGCAGAGGGCAACTACACCCGCTCTTATCGCCCAACTACAACTCTACCAGTATTGATGCGCAAAGTCTATACATGGATGGCTCTCGCACTCGTCATTACTGGCGTAACAGCCTATGGAGTGGCTACAACACCATCTATCATCGAGGCAATAGTCTTCAACAAGCTCCTGTTCTACGGACTCATAGCTGCTGAATTTGGACTCGTATGGTTCCTTTCAAGCAGAATCAGTTCATTGAGCCTTGCTACTGCCACACTCATGTTCATTGTCTATAGCGTGATAAATGGAGCAACGCTATCCATTCTGCTGCTTATCTATACGATGGAATCCATCGGAATGGTCTTCTTCATCACGGCAGCCACCTTCGGCGTTATGGCATTGATAGGCTACACCACCAAGACCGACCTCTCAAAGATGGGTAACATCCTCTACATGGCACTTATCGGACTCATCATCGCCACCGTAGTCAATCTGTTCGTTCATTCATCAGGCTTGCAGTTGATCATCAGCTACATAGGCGTACTTCTCTTCGTAGGTCTCACCGCTTACGACACCCAGAAGATCAAGCAGATGCTCTACGAGCAGGATTCAGCTGACGAGAGTGCACAGAAGCTCGCCCTTCTCGGAGCTCTCAGCCTCTATCTCGATTTCGTCAACCTCTTCATCTATCTGCTCAGAATCTTAGGCAACAGAAAGTAATAAGGAGCGAAAAATTTTATAAATGCAGAGACACGATATGCCCCGCGTATTGTGTCTCTGCTTTTTTTGTTTATGAGAGAGGTTATCTCAATCATCCCGAATATCTGTGGTTAATTTTTTCCTGAACACGAAACTCACGAAAAGAACGAAAGAATTTCGTTTATTCTGTGTTTTCCGTGTTCAAAATATCTCCGCGTCTCTGTGCCTCTGTGTGCAGAACGCAAAGCCGCAAAGGTTTTTCTTAGAACCACAGATACCACAGATCAAAGGGATTATCTCGCTTACGCTCGTGATTAATATCCCTAAGATCCCGAATATCTGTGGTTTAAAGACTAAAAATTAATTCAATGTTGTGATAAATTCCCGAAAGCATTTTGTAAGTCCTGTAAGGACGGCATATCATAGGATAGGGTGTAACCCTATCTATTGGTGCATATTGAGAGCTAAAGCCCTGTCAGGGCGACATAATTCCATATTTCTCAGCATGATATGAAATTATATCGCACCTACGGCGCTATTGGGAAATGGTTGCTAATTTAACGTGGGTTGCACCCACGCCTATGTTATATCGCCTTTACAAGGCTTTTTCGGGAACTTTTCGCCACATTGAAAAAATTAATGCGACATTAACGTGACATTTGCGGTAATTAATGTTTCCTCACGGAGTGAGACATATTATTTCGCATTAATTTCAAGCACCGCAAGGTGCGTATTCCGTTCTTTCCGTG
>Ga0256407_10001078_pt1 | contig 60607 bp, 36 predicted proteins | sample RumenRJG_04DNA_FD_193489 | JGI IMG/M metagenome (GOLD analysis project Ga0256407, IMG submission 193489) | Bovine rumen microbial communities from Lethbridge, Alberta, Canada - RJG_04 | ecosystem: Host-associated > Mammals > Digestive system > Stomach > Rumen | place: Canada: Alberta... | reverse complement strand
AAAGTATAAAGTAAAAAGGAAAATTTAAAAAGTATGGTTAGTTTTAGAGCTAATGGCGCGTGATTTGCCACTTTTTACTTTTTAATTATTACTTTTTAATTTATTCACTCTTCACTTAAAATTCGAGACTTCCTTTCGCCTTCCGGCTCCCTCCCTACGGGGGAGGGCGGGGGGAGAGGCCATTTATAATTTATTTTTTATGAAAAGATTTCTATCAATAATATTAACCCTACTGCTTACGGTCACAGCGTGGGCAGGCAACAACATTCTCTCCGTAAGGAAAGACATAAAGACAGCAGCGGGCAAAGCAGTCTTTGTGCCTATCGAACTTACAAATGACGATGAGATTGTTGCTGCACAGTTTAATGTCACGTTGCCATTTGCGAGGACTAACGATGTCTTCACACTGAATGAGCAACGCAACATCAATAATCACTCAGTTAGTTGTCGCGACCTTGGCGGCAACAAATACACCATCGTCATAGTCAATATGGAGAATAAGCCTCTTGGCGGTAACGCAGGTGTGCTTCTCTCATTGCCTATGTTCGTAAGTTCTGATGCCCAGCCAAATAATTCCTACGACATCAAGATCAGCGATGTCATTCTTACGAATAAGAAGGGTGACAACATACAGACTGGCAACAGCACTGGTAAGGTGACTATCACAAGTAGTCCTTCACCTGACATCCGACCTATCAATATCACATTTGGCAAAACGTCCTTCATGCCAGAAGATGAAGTTACCATCAACTGGACTGTGGAGAACATCGGCGACTCCATTGCCGTGGAAGGATGGACGGAGAACGTCTTCCTCGTAAGCAGTCTTACAGGCAACCGAATCTATATCGGCAATACCCGAAGCTATGCCACCCTCACCAAGGGTAGCAAGATAAACCGTAGTGGCAAGTTCACCATACCTGCCTCTCGGCATGGATGGTGACGTACATGCAGAAGTGACACTCGTGGGCAACTCTGGATTCGGTGAGTATATATCAAATCAGGAGAACAACACGGCAAGAAGTACTGCTACTGCAAGCCTTGGCAAGAAACTATACCTCACAGCCGACGGTCCTACAATCAAGGAGGATTCAAAGACTCCGTTCCGAATGAAGCTGAGCCGTAGTGGCGACTGGAGCACAGACGAGACCTTCTCGCTGACATGCCTCAACACAGGACTCGTAACCATCCCTGCAACGGTCACTATCCCAGCAGGTCAGAGTGGTGCATATTTCTATGTCAATGCCATCAACAACACTGTAGTGAACTCTGCCGACCAAGAGACCATCACTGTCTCTTCTTCTGAATATGCAAGTGTAAGCAGCAACATCAACATTGAGGATGATGAGTTCTTCACCCTCGGATTGAAGCTATCGAAGAATGAGATAACCGAAGGCGAGACCACCAACCTCAAGATTACGCTTGCCAAGAAGTCAACGGAGGATCAGGTCATAAACCTATCCACCGACTATCCGAAGCGATTCTCATTCCCATCCTCCGTCACCATCCCTGCGGGTCAGCTTGAGGCAAACATCGAGATCAAGACGGTGAACGATGACATTGCCGACATTCAGAGGAGCGTAGCCTTCTATGCCGTAGCCAACCACTACAACAAGGGAGAGGTCATCATGCTTCTCAATGACAACGATGTGCCCGACCTTGAGTTTGATGTCAGTCCCAACACCATAAGCGAAGGAGCTGGATTCAAGGCTATCATGGCTACCATACGCAGAACCTCTGCCAAGAACTCTAACGTCACCATCAAACTGACCGACGACTCCAACGGTGCTCTCTATTTCCCTACCAAGACCATCACCCTGGCTTCTGGAGTGGAAAAGGCAGAATTCTATATCGGTGCTGTGGATAACAACATGCAGCAAGAGGCAAGGACATACACCGTAACGGCGAATGTCTATATCTCTTCATGCTCATGCAATGCAAGCGGTGAGCTAAAGGGCGTGGCACAACAGACTATCACCGTGCTAGACAACGACTCTCCGTCGCTGCTCGTCTCTACCAACATAGCAAGCCTTTCCGAAGGAAGCGATGAAGAGGCTACCGTCACCATAAAGCGAAACACATCGCCGACTGGTGCTCTGACCGTAAACCTCTCATCCGACGACTCTCGCATTGCCCTGCCATCCTCCGTAACCATACCTGACGGACAGCAGAGCGTCACCGTAAAGGTCAAGGCAACGGCAAATTCAACCACCAAGGACACCAAGACCGTCGTCATCACGGCAAGTGCCAACGCCTATACCCAAGGCACATGCTGGATTCAGGTGGTCGATGAGACACTGCCCGACCTCATTATCTCCGATTTCTCCGTCACTCCTACCGACAACATTGCCGGTGGCACGTTCACGGCTCGTATGCGCATAACCAACAAGGGAGTCATTGCCACCCAGAAGGAGACCAACGCCAAGATCTATGTTGATGGTGAAGAGGTTGCAACGTTCAGGATTGAGAAAGACCTTGCCCCTGGAGGCGTGGTGTCATTCGTCGGAGAATATGAACTACCCGATAAGGTGAAGACCATGACCGTAAAGGCAATGGTAAACCCCGACCATCAGATTACGGAGTGTGCCTACATCAACAATGAGTCTGAAACCGTAAGGGTAACGGCAGAAGCACCTTACACCCTCGTTGTCAATGTCTCTGCAAGGCAGATAGAACCAGAGGCAACAGTAAACATAAGCGGACGGCTTACAGGCAAGAATATCGCCAATCAAGATGTTGAAGTCTATGTGATAAACATGGGTAGGCGTGAGGTTCTCACTACAAAGTCGGATGAGCAGGGCAACTACTCCACCAACTATACCCCTACCTCTTCACAGATTGGACATTTCAGCGTAGGAGCATGCTATCCTGGTCAGAACCACACAGAAGAGATGACCTATTTCGACATTCTCGGTCTCCGTCGTCAGAATGCCACAATCGTAAAGCATGAACTAACCATCGGTCAGCCTCAGACAGGTAATCTCGTGCTCTACAACCCAAGTGGCATAGAACTAAACAATGTTCACGTTGAGACACTCTCATGTCCAGAGGATGTAAAGATCAGCTTTGGTTCAATAGCACGCATGGAAGGAGGTGCAACGCAAACCATCAAGTACACCATCGAAGGTCTTGAGCCAAACAGTGATGAGGAATGGCACTATATCAAACTGAAGATAACGAGCAATGAGAAGGCAAGCTTCGACATGGCAATCAGATATTACAACTACTCAGCCAACGGATCACTGAAGGCAAGTACCAACAATATCAAGACAACCATGATAAAAGGTGAGTCACGCGACTACCAGATTACTGTTAAGAACGTAGGTATGGGTGAGACAGGTAAGATGACCCTTGACCTCCCATCCAACCAGTCATGGCTCACAAGCGTAACACCGCTCACTATGGCATCATTGGCATCAGGCGAAGAGACAACTATCATTCTCCGCATGACACCTACAGATGACATGCAACTCAACGTGCCTATGACAGGTATGCTCGCCATCAATGCAACAAATGCTAATGGCATAAGCATTCCTTATCGCATTGAGACCGTTTCTGGCAATACAGGCAAACTCACGGTTGAAGTATGGGATGAGTTCACTACCTACGATGAATCAAAGCCAAAGGTGGCTAATGCACAGGTCGTAATCCGTCATCCGTCAACCAATGCACTCATAACATCAGGCACAACGGATGAGACTGGTGTGTTCAACACAGAACTTCCAGAAGGTTACTACGTGCTTAACGTGTCAGCTGATGATCACGACTCATACACCAATACCATCCTCGTTGATCCAGGTACGGATAATAAGGAAATTGTGATGCTACCATTCCAGGCTATCAAGATAACATGGGATGTAGTAGAGACTACCGTTGAGGACAAATATGACATCAAGACAACCGTAACATACGAGACACGTGTGCCAAAACCTGTTTTGGAAGTAATCGGTCCTGACTCTATATCTGCACAGAACATCCGCAACTATGGTTCAGACCTTGTCTATTATGTCATGACCAACAAGGGACTTATCACAGCCCAAGATGTAACAGTCACCCTTTCTGAAATTAAAGGATGTGATATTACATATCTTCGTGAAATGCCGTTCGATCTTGCTCCTGGCGTAACAGAAATTGTACCTGTCAGAATTGCGCCACACGTAGGAGACACTTATGCGAAAGCTATGGCAAAAGATTTCTATGCGCCACGTCGCAAGACTCTAGATGAAGATTGGGGCGATTTCAAACAATGTGTAGGAGAAGCTATCATTGACTACATATTCTCTTGCGAAGGTACGCAGAATCATGACTACATCAATCTGAAGATGAAACTAGCAGAATGTGCCCAAGCATTACTTGACGCACTGCCATACTTCAATGTTCCTTCTTCCCCATCAACAGGCAGTCCAGGCAAGCCTGGACAACATACCACGACAACAACCACATCAGGTCACTCAAACGGTGCTCTGTCATTTGAAACGAAGGAGTGCGACCCTTGTCTGATGAACAAACTCAGATGTGCTGCAAAGACCGCACTTTGCATCAAACTAAACGCACCAACGACCAAGCCGACAAGTGTCAAGAATGCAGCAAAACTTGGAAATGAGGTTAGAAAAGCAAGAAAGACCAAATGTCCACCATGCCTTTTAGAAGATTGCTTCAACCCTCCAAAACCAGCAATGGACCCAGATGGAGTTCCAACCGCATTGCACTCAAAGAACGCAACTGCAAAGAAGAAGGCTAATAGTGCCGTATCTCCAACGCACGTTGATAACCTCATTACTGCCATAGAGCTTCAAAGATATTATAATCTAAGTAGCGACTCCATCTTCCAACTATATTTCAATGATAGTGAATGGTCCTTGTCGCCAGAAGATGAAATGAGCAACTTCATTGACAAGGTGGAACTATACATAGAAAACAAAGTTTCTGCTTCTGACTTGAGAAATGCCAAGCCAAGTAATATCTCTAATGAGATGTGCGACGCGTATATTGAGAGCCTTGAATACCCTAAGACCCATAACGGAAAAATAAAAGACCAGAAATACGTGGACTATTATTTCTATGTCATTCATTGGGCAGACAGTATAGCAAGGACGTATGGTTATGAGGACACCCCAGAATTCCTTGAAAATGCCATCAAGGAATATGAGATCGGTGAAGAGGAACGTCAGTCTAACAAGTCAAATGTCTGCGCTTCCATCAAGCTTCAGATTAATCAGACCATGACCATGACCCGCCAGGCCTTCCTCGGCACTCTTACCGTTTTCAACGGTCATGAGTCTGAGCCTATGACTGACATAAAGCTCGACCTGAAGGTGACGAACACGGACGGTGACGTGGCTACAAGCCATGAGTTCCAGATTGTTCCTTCTTCTCTCGATGGCTTCTCTGGTAATCTTAACTTCTCGGATGGGTGGGCGCTCGATGCTAACGCTACGGGTACGGCTTCTATTACGTTTATTCCTACGAAGTATGCTGCGCCTTCCGTGCCTGTGGAGTATAGCTTTGGCGGTTCGCTTACCTATACTAACCCTTACACTGGTGCTACCGTGAGCCGTGAGCTTTACCCTGTGAGGCTGACGGTGAAGCCGTCGCCAGAACTGGATCTGACGTATTTCATGCAGAGGGACATTCTTGGTGATAATGCCTTGACGCCTGATGTGGTGGAGAAATGTGTTCCTGCGGAGTTCGCCCTCCTTATTAACAACAAGGGTAACGGCGTGGCTACTAACGTGAGCATATTGACTAATCAGCCCGAAATAGTGGATAACGAGAAGGGATTGCTGGTAGGGTTCGAGATTCTTTCGAGCACCGTGAACGGCAAGGACAGGACGCTGGCGCTCGGCGGTAGCGTGGCTTCTAACTTCGGCAACATCGGGGCTAAGGGTCAGGCTTACGCCCAGTGGGAACTGAAATGTGACTTGCTCGGTCATTTCACTTCCTACGATGTGGAGGCTACGCACGTGACGAGCTATGATAATCCTGACCTCAGTCTGCTGGATAAGGTTTCGATTCATGAGCTTACGCATAGCCTCAGACTGCCTGTGGAGGTGGGCAGTCAGGATAGCATTGTGGCGTGGCTGGTGAATGATATTCCTGATGCGAAGGATTGTCCTGACGCTATCTATTTCAGCGACGGCAGAGTGTCGGACGTTAGTAGGGTGCAGAGTGACGAGTGCATTGTGAAGAAACTTGACAGGACGCACTATCAATTGACGGTGAAGCCTGGGCGCAAGGGATGGATGTATGGCAACATTGCCGACCCTGTGCTTGGCAGGTCGATGGTAGTGGGCGTGACGCGCGTGGGCGATGGTCAGGCGGTTTCGGCTCGTAACTTCTGGCAGACGGAATGGACGCTGCGCGATGGGGCTGATCCGCTGAAGGATTATCGTCTGCATTTCTGCGACAGCGTGGCTTCGCTTGATGATCAGCTCTACGTCATAGAGTTTATGCCTACGCCTGACGTTGAACTGAAGGTGGCTTCAATAACTGGTAAGCATACGGACAGGAAGATTGAGGAAGAGCAACTGAAGAAGGTGACGGTGAGCTTCAACAAGCCTATCGTTGCCGAGACGTTCACCTCGGACGACCTCTCTATGCGTTGTCAGGGTAAGGATGTGGATGTGAAGGGCATCACTATCTCTACGGAGGATAACCAGAGCTTCGTTCTCGACATGACGCAGGCTACGAAGGCTGACGGTTACTATGTGCTAAAAGTGGCTACCAACACCATTACGGACTGCGAGGACTTCTATGGTCGTGAGGACGGCAAGTGTGACTGGATTCAGTTCATCGGCGGCGTGTGCAAGGTGGCTGGCGTGGTATGGCCGGAAAAGAGTGGTAAGATTTATATCACGACGCTAAGCGATAGCTATAGCCATGCCAAGGCAATGGATAATGTACCATTTACCATGTACAATGTACAATTTAATTCTCGCAGAAACGCTCCTTCGCTTCTTACGGACGAGATGAGCGTGCCTTACGGTGACGAGATAGTGCTTGAGGCAAGACCTGAGACTGGATATCAGTTCAAGGGTTGGTATATGGGTGATGAGTGTGTTAGCACGGATGAGACCTATACCACGTATTGTCTTGACCACACTACGCTAAAGGCGGTGTTCTATGAGAATAATGCTCAGCTTCTGGTGGAGTATAACAGTAATGGTGGCACGGTGACGGGCGCAGGTTCGGGTACTTACGGCATTGGTAAGGCTATGAAGCTACGTGCATTGCCAGCCGACGGCTACGTGTTCACGGGTTGGATAGTGGATAACTCTATCGTTTCTACCAATGAATACTATGAGTTTACGATGAAGGGCGACATGAACGTAAGGGCAGAGTTTGTGCTGAAGGGTGGTAAGATTGGCGACGTGAACGTGGATGGCTTCATCACCGTGAGCGACGTGACTGCCATTGCCAACATATTGCTTGAGAAGAATGTGCCTGGCGCTTCACTCGTGTATGCTGACGTGAACAGTAGTAAGGACATTACGATAAGTGATATTACTCCGCTTAATAATATGATCCTTAGCAGCAATGCCAAGGGTATGTACAATTTACCATTTACAATGTACAATTTATCTTCTCGCAGAAATGCGAATGGAGCGGTGCAGATGTATATGGATGATGTGCAGATGAATGCAGGTACGGCAACGAGGCAGGTTGTTTCGCTCGATGGCATCTTCCGCTACACCTGTTTCCAGATGGATGTTGAGGTTCCTGTGGGCATCGACATTCAGAACGTTGTGAAGTCTGAGGGTTCGGAGGCTCACATAGTGGAATGGAACAGGCTGAAGAATGGCATGTATCGCATCATCGGTTACTCATTCGACAATTCAATCTTCCATGCTCCTTCTCTCGCCGACATCACCTTCAGGGCTTCAACTGGCATGAGGGATGGCATCTATCCTATCCATGTAAGTAACATTCTTCTTGGCAGGACAGATGGCAGTGAGGTGCAGATGGATGACATTAAGTCAAGCATCGTCATCGGAAACGCAACGACGGCAATTGAAAATGGAAAATTGAAGATTGAAAATTCTCCTCGCATCTACGATCTGCAAGGCAGAAAACGCAATAATGTGGGGCAGCGCGGAGTTTATATTATAAATAATAAGAAAGTAAAGACCCTCTAAAAGTGAATAGAGAATAGTGAAAAGTGAAGAATTTAAGAAAGTATAAAGTAAAAAGGAAAATTTAAAAAGTATGGTTAGTTTTAGAGCTAATGGCGCGTGATTTGCCACTTTTTACTTTTTAATTATTACTTTTTAATTTATTCACTCTTCACTTAAAAATCGAGTATTCCTTTCGCCTTCCGGCTCCCTCCCTACGGGGGAGGGCGGGGGGAGAGGCCGAATTAATTTTAATATGAAAAAAACATTATCATTATTTCTCTCTCTCCTGCTAACCCTCACGGGGGCTTACGCAGTGGAGTTTACAGACATCAGCAAACTGGATTATGCAGTCTATTTTGAACCAACAAAGGGACAGATAGGCAATTATGTTGACATCTACATCAGGACAAAGACTCAGATGGTTTCCACAGGCTATGGATTCGACATCGTGATGCCCGATGGTATCAGCGTGGCTGAGCACGAAAGCCTACGCAAATGTGATTTCGCATCATATACTGGTGGTAAGCCAGAGAAAAGTACGGACAACAGGTATCGCTTCATCTATGTCATCAGCTCTAACAGTAATATGCTCAATGCCAAGACTGATACCTTGACACAGAGGGTGAGACTGAAGATTGACAGTTCGGTGAAGCCAGGCGACTATGCCATACAGATAGCTGAAACTGAGATTGTTTCGGAAACTGGTGCAGCAGGAACTATGAAGAGACCTGCCGACATTTACTGTAAACTGACATTGCAGTCTGCACCTGTAGTAAACGCGACAACCACAACGCTGGACCTGCGCGATATGGAAGGTGAGTTCGGCATGGTTGATGTATCGGCTAATCCTAACGTGATCATCTATGCCAACGAGGGACAGGTGGAGAACGAGGAAAACGTGGTGGTGGATGGTGAATGCGAAACGCTAAGACTTTACGACAAATTCCCATTCAACGTAACGGAGAGTTTCCACGTAGGCTATGCAAGCTATGAGCGTGAGGATATCAATGGTCCTTCAACGCTCTATCTTCCATTCGGCTTCAAGCCATCAGCATTCAATGCCTATACATGCGATAGCGAGGCAGACGGTATTATCTATTTCAAGCAGAAAACGACGAACATAGCAGCCTATACCCCACTCGTTATCTGTCCGAAGGAAGGCGAATCATCAGCCAAGGTATTCATAGAGAAGGAGGATTTTGATATTTCCACTTCAACGGAAAAGACGGTTGCGAAGAACGGATATAGTTTCTCAGGTGTTCTCAGCACAAAGGTGCTAAGGGGTTCAGACGGATGCTTCGTTTTCTCAGCAAAAGACTGCAAGTTTAAGAAATGTAACGATGCGGGCACCACAATACGTGCCTTCCGTTGCTATGTGCAGGCACCAAGCAACGTTACTGCCAAGTCGGAGTTGGGCTTTCTTGTCGATGGTTTGAGTACAGGCATCAGCACCCTAACCTCTAACCTCTCTAACTCCCCCTCGGGGGCTGGGGGGGCCTACAACCTCAATGGTCAGAAGGTAATCTCACCTAAGACCAATGAAATCTATATTATTAACGGTAAAAAAGCTATTTTCAAATAATGAGAAAAGATTATACGACACCAGCATTTGCTGTTTATACATTAAAGACCAAGACACTTATGGCTGGAAGTTACGACAAACCCCTTTTCACTGGGAATGTAAATACTGACACAGGCGAAATAATGACACCCGAAGAAGAGGCTGGCGCAAAATACAGCTACTTCTTTTATGGGTTTGAAGAATAAAAGGAAGTAAAAAGTAAAAAATAAAAAGTAAAAAGTATGGTTAGTATGTATAGCGAAAGGCTGTCGGGAAAATACTAATCATACTTTTTACTTTTTAATTTTTACTTTATTTTCTTCACTCTTCACTTTTAAACCTCTCCCCCTCATTTTCGTCTATGTTCATGTTACGGCAAAGTACTAATGTTAATTATTCTCATAATTTCAATATGAATTTTGGCATTAGGAGAAAAATGAGTAATTTTGCCGAAATCTTAAAAAAGATAACTAAAACAACAACTAATAATAAACATAAAGGCAAAATGAGATTTTACGCAAAACTCATGGGGTTAACCCTCAGCGCTATGCTCTTCTCTGGCATGGCTATGGCACAGGATGTGCAGAATTTCTATGAACAGAACAAAGTGCTTAACTACAACGACGGCGACAAGCAGGCAGGCGAGATGCCTCAGCCTGATAAGTTCGACCCTAACTTCCACATCTACCTCTGCTTCGGACAGTCAAACATGGAGGGAAATGCGAAGATTGAGCCACAGGATCGTGACAACCTCAGTCCTCGTTTCCGCATGATGGCTGCCGTGGATATGAACACTACGGGCAGAAAGAAGGGTAAGTGGTATGTTGCCGTTCCACCATTGTGCCGTGCATGGACTGGTCTTACTCCAGCCGATTACTTCGGTCGCTCTCTCGTGGAGCAGCTTCCAGAGGATATCAAGGTAGGCGTTATCAACGTTGCAGTTGGCGGTGCAAGTATCGACCTTTACGACGAGGATAAGACTACGGACTATATCTCAAAGCAGGCTGACTGGTTCAAGAACTTCTGTAAGGACTATGACAACGCTCCTATGCGCCGTCTCATGGAGTGCGCCAAGGAGGCTAAGAAGGTGGGCGTGATAAAGGGAATACTGCTGCATCAGGGGTGCACCGATAACAACAAGCAGGACTGGCCGCAGCGTGTGAAGCTCGTTTATGAGCGTATGCTGAAGGAACTTGACCTCAAGGCAGAGGATTGCCCATTGCTCGTGGGTGAGCTTATGACTCAGGAAGACGGCGGTTGCTGCTATCATCATAATGCTATCATCGACAAAATTCATGAGACTATCCCGACTGCATATCCTGTTTCTTCTCTCGGTTGCAAGGGTCGTCCTGATAAGCTTCATTTCACAGCCGAGGGCTATCGTGAGCTTGGTCGCAGATATGCCAACGTCATGATGTCGATTCTCAACAAGGAGTCATTCAAGGTGGCAAGCACTACGGTTCCATGTCAGGAATACCCTAAGATTGACAAGGATGGTCGTGTGACATTCGGCGTTATGGCTCCACAGGCTAAGTATGTGGCAGCTGATATCTGTAGCAAGAAATATCCTATGATAAAGGATTCAAAGGGTTTCTGGACTGTTACAACCGACCCATTGGTATGCGGTAATCACTACTATTTCCTCAACATCGACGGCACTAACTACATCGACCCTTCTTCAAAGGCTGTGTTCGGATGCGGTAAGATGTGCGGTACTATCGACATTGACGTGAACATCAAGGACAACGCAAGCCTGATGGCAAGGATGCACGGTGCCACTATGACCGATGAAGAGATTGCCCTCTATCAGCCAAACGCAAGTGCAAAGCGTGGTCAGGTGCGTGAGTGCCGCTACTGGTCTTCAGTAGAGAATCGTGAGCGCCGTTGCTTCGTTTATACTCCTGCAAGCTACGATAAGAACGCAAAGGCTAAGTACCCAGTTCTCTATTTGCAGCATGGTATGGCAGAGAACGAGACAGGCTGGAGCACACAGGGTAAGATGCAGTATATTATGGATAACCTCATCACTCAGGGTAAGGCAAAGGAGATGATCGTGGTTATGGATAACGGTAACTGCGACTATGGTTTCGGCTCAAAGAAGGGCGAATCAATGCAGGACTTCGGTGCTTCTTTCCAGAACGTACTCCTTAAAGATATTATCCCATTCATCGACGGCAATTTCCGCACAAAGACCGACCGCCTGAACCGTGGTATGGCAGGATTGTCATGGGGTGGAAAGCAGACTCTCGACATCACAACTGCTAATCTCGATAAGTTCGCTTACATCGGCACATTCAGCGGTGCTATCTTCGGTCTCGACCTCAAGACATACGCAAACGGTGTATTCGCTGATGCCAACGCATTCAACAGTAAGGTGAAGTATTTCTTCATGGGCATGGGTACAGAAGAGAACTTCGGAGCTGATAAGATGACAAGCAATCTGAAGGAGATGGGCATCAACGTGACATACTTCCCATCACAGGGCACACACCACGAGTGGCTCACATGGAGAAGATGTTTCGCTGAGTTCGTGCAGCATATATTCTAAAGACTAACAGACCCACCCCCTTGCCCCTCCCATAAAGGGAGGGGAGTAGATAGTAATATTAGCCTGTCGGAAACCCAAATAAAAATCATATAGTGATGATACACAAGCTTTTCGGCAACAAAGAAATCTAACTACTCCCCTCCCTTTATGGGAGGGGCAAGGGGGTGGGTCTTCTTTTTTTCTATATATTTTTTGGTATTTTCCCCAAAATTGTGTACCTTTGCAGTTCAGAATAACAAATTAAATAAAAACCTATTATCCCGCTTCACCCTCAGCGGTTATGGTTTTGAAAAATCATTACTATAAGAAATCCCTATTCCAAGGGGTAGAGGGCTTTATTACATATTATGAAGAAGAATCTCGAAACAATTTGTATCCACGGGGGATGGAAAGCAACCAAGGGTGAGCCTCAGCAGTTGCCTATTTATCAGAGTACTACATTCAGGTATGACACAAGCGACCAGATGGCTCGCCTCTTCGACCTGAAGGATAGCGGATATTTCTATACTCGTCTGGCTAACCCAACCAACGATGCTGTGGCAAAGAAGATTGCAGCTCTCGAGGGTGGTGTCGGTGCTGTGCTTACAAGCTCAGGTCAGGCAGCTAACTTCTACGCTATCTTCAACATCTGTGAGGCTGGCGATCACTTCATCACAGCCAATAATATCTATGGTGGTACTTTCAACCTCTTCGGCGTAACTCTGAAGAAACTCGGCATTGAGTGTACCTTCATTGATCCAGAATGGGATGACGAGCGCATCGAGAAGGAGTTCCGTCCAAATACAAAGTGTTTCTTCGGAGAGACAATCTCTAACCCTGGTTGTAACATCTTCGATATAGAGCGTTTCGCAAAGATGGCTCATAAGCATGGTGTACCATTGATCGTGGATAACACCTTCGCTACTCCTATCAACTGCCGCCCTATCGAGTGGGGTTGTGACATCGTAACCCATTCTACTACAAAGTACATGGACGGTCACGCTACTCAGGTAGGTGGTTGTATCGTTGATTCTGGTAACTTCGACTGGGATGCACAGAAGGAGAAGTACCCAAGCCTCACCACTCCAGATGAGTCATACCACGGCACAATCTACACCAAGGCATTCGGCAAGGCTGCTTACTGCACAAAGCTCGTTACCCACCTCATGCGCGACCTCGGTAGCATCCCTGCTCCACAGAACTCATTCCTCCTCAACCTCGGTCTTGAGACCCTCGCACTTCGTATGCGTCAGCACTGTGCTAATGCCCAGAAGGTAGCAGAATGGCTTGAGAAGAACGAGAAGGTAGGTTGGGTGAACTACGCTTCACTTCCATCAAACAAGAACTACGCTCTTGCTCAGAAGTATCTGCCAAATGGCACTTGCGGTGTTATCGCATTCGGTCTGAAGGGTACTCGTGAGGATGCAATCAAGTTCATGGATAACCTTGAGTTCATCTCTATCGTTACCCACGTAGCTGATGCTCGTACCTGCGTTCTGCACCCTGCAAGCCACACCCACCGTCAGCTCTCAGATGAGCAGTTGCGTGAGGCAGGTGTAGCTCCAGACCTCGTTCGTCTGTCTGTTGGTATCGAGAATGCAGAGGATATCATCGCAGACCTCGAGCAGGCAATGGCTAAGATGTAAATAGAAGACCCACCCAAGCCCTCCCCAAGGGAGGGATGTTAGATAGTAATAAAGCCTACCCAGTTCGCGAAAAATGTATATCGCATCCCTCCCTTGGGGAGGGCCTGGGTGGGTCTTTTTTTTCATTTAACAACTATCCACTTTGGCAAAGCAAAAATATTATGTAGTATGGAACGGACCGTCTCCTGGCGTATATTCCTCTTGGGAAGCATGTCAGGAGGCGGTCAATGGCGTTTCTGGGGCTAAGTATAAGTCATTCAAGTCTCAGGCAGAGGCAGAGGATGCCTTTGAGATGGGAGAAGAAGAGTATAGCCTAGCTAATAGTTCTAGTGAAGCTAGTGATTCTAGTAATACTAGAAAAGCCAGTGAGCCTAGCAGTTCTAGTGTCCCCCGCCCTGCCTACAACCCCGCAAACCTTCCCGCAGACGCCATCCGCGAGGCAATAGCCGTGGATGCCGCTTGCTCTGGCAATCCTGGCGCTATGGAGTACAGAGGCGTATATCTCGCCAACGGAAGGGAAATCTTCCACTTCGGACCTATCCACGGCACTAACAACATTGGCGAATTCCTTGCCATCGTTCACGGTCTTGCCATTCTCAAACAGAAAGGTCTTGACTCCATGCCGATATACAGCGATTCTGTAAATGCACAGCTATGGGTAAGAAAGCACCAATGCAAGACAACCCTTGCACGCAACGCCAAGACTGAGAAGCTTCACCAGATGATAGAAAGAGCTGAAGGCTGGCTGAAAAGCAACACCTATCGGAACCCAATAATCAAATGGCAAACCGATAAATGGGGCGAGATTCCAGCGGATTTCGGAAGAAAATAGCCCATTTTTAGGCAAAAGTGAAATTTTTTCAAAAAAAAGTCGAGAAAAGTTTGATTTATATCAACCTTTTTATTATCTTTGCAAATGTTTTCCGGCATACCCAATCTGGTTTAACCTCGAATACTATACTCTCACAAAATATTCTCACTATTAAGCTCCTAACAATACTGAACAATCTATTGTCGGTAAAACCATAACACTCCAAGAGTGATTCAATGGAACGGCATTTGTCAACCGACAGTGCCGTTCTTTTTATCTAATAACAAAACACCTGAATGCAAATGAAAAATCATACCATACTCACCATACTCTTATCCCTTGTTACGATATCATGCCTTGCCATTCCCGCAAAGCGTGTACAAAAAAACCTTACCCTTGCCGATGGCTCTACCGTAGTGGCTACTCTCACAGGCGACGAAAACGGTCATTGGTATGTTGATGATCAAGGTAGGGCATTAAGCGAGGATAGCGAAGGCGTAGCTCACTATATGTCAATCTATGAACTCGACTCCTGCAATAAGGCAAAAACTGAACGTGCAGCTATCCGCAATAAAGCACGCAAGGCTCGTATGGCAAAGAGACGTATAACACGCGGTTTTACCGATGATGACTTCGAAGGATTCATTGGCAAGAAGAAAGGCGTTGCAATTCTCGTCAATTTCTCTGACACCAAGTTTACCTATACCCAAGAAGATTTCAATGCACTTGCCAATGAAGAGGGTTATAGCAAGAATAGTGCGAAGGGAAGCGTAAGAGATTATTTCAGGGATCAGTCTTACGGCAAGTTCGATCTCGAATTTGACATCGTAGGTCCTTACGACCTTTCCCACGATCTGGAATATTACGGTAAGAACATAAAAGACAAGGTGGGTGAGGATGCCCTTCCTGGCGATATGGTGACAGAAGCCGTGAAACTCGCTGATAAAGACGTGAATTTCGCCGACTATGACTGGAATTATGACGGAGAGGTAGATCAGGTTTATATCATATTCGCAGGTCATTCTGAGGAACAAGGAGCACCTTCCTATGCTATGTGGTCGCACGAATGGGACTTGGAATCTGCACATGTAGATGATTGTGGCGGTGAAGGTGCCGTTCTTCTTGATAACGTATGGATCAACACATACGCATGCAGTAGCGAGTTGAGAGGCAAGACAGGCAAGAAGATATGCGGTATAGGAACCATGTGCCATGAGTTCAGCCATTGCCTCGGCATTCCTGATTTCTACGACACCGTAGGCAAGGGCTTCGGTATGGATTCATGGTCTATAATGGACTATGGCGCATACAATGGCAACAGCGACCTTCCATGCGGATACACCTCTTTCGAGCGTTGGGCTGCAGGATGGCTTAAACCAGTAGAACTAACCACAGCCGACACCTACCAACTATCCCCCATCACCAATTCTACAGAAGCATATATCATATATAATGAAGCAAACAAGGATGAATACTACCTTCTGGAAAATCGTCAGCTCACATCATGGGATGCAGCCAATTCCGGACATGGACTACTCATCCTACACGTGGATTACGACGATTATGCGTGGCTCATGAACGCAGTAAACGATGTAGCCTCACATCAACGCATGACCATTTTCCATGCCGACAATTCTGCTCTAAAGACAAATCTTGCAGGAGACCCCTACCCTGGCACCTCTGGCAACAACTCTCTTACAGACAGCAGCCTTCCTTCTGCCAAGCTCTTCAATGCGAACAAGAATGGCAAGAAATACATGGGCAAGCCGATAACCGACATTACCGAAAACATTGACGGCACTATCACTTTCAACTTTTCCAACACAAAGATACCAACAGGCATCACTCAAAGCCAGACATCTACCACCCGAAAGATATACAGCATCACAGGGCAATACATGGGTACTGACCTAAAAAAACTCCCACAAGGAGTGTATAAGGTGAAAACGGAAAGATAATGATTTAGCAGAAATAAAAATCTCGATCTATACGGTAAAAAAAAAATTAATGCGGTGTTAAGGTTTAGCTCGACGGCCGAAGGGAGATTTGTCGAAGACCCACTGACCACAGGGAAGTAAAGTCAATGTGTTATTAATGCGATATTAGTGCGTTTTCACTCTGTGAGTCAACATTAATTGCCACAAATTTCACATTAATATCGCATTAATTTTCCAACAAATTCCCTGTACATTGTACTATGGTCATAGATTTTTATCTCTCCACCCAATTTTCCAATTGAATACCTTCAATTCTTGAAAAATGCTTTGTATTGTCTGTAACCATAATCATTCCATTGGCTACAGCAGAGCAACCTATAAACAAGTCAAAGTCTTCAATCATTCGACCTTTCTTTATCAGTATATCTTTTTGCCGTCCATACTCAGATATTCCGTCAGAGAAAGGCACAACCTTCACCATTTGAAGAAATTGCTCAAGTAAATCAAGATTCCATTGTACACGGTCACTATGGTATGCTCCATAAGTCAGTTCAGCAACCGTCACTTCCGACACAAAACATTCTTCAGCACCTACTTTGCGTAGATGCTGACCAACATTATATTTTCCTCTAAAGAAGAAAGCTACAATGGATGTATCAAGCAAGTATTTCTTCATAATGAGATGCTACTATTCATTGTTCTTGACGCGCGAAGATCAGCAACCATCTCATCAGCATCCTTGCTATCTTGCCATTTACCCTCAAACTGGTCCACCCAAGAGCTTGTTTTGGGCTTTGCCTTGGTTACAGCGGATTTCATTGACTTAATAATCATATCCACAAGATCAAGTTTATCCTCGGTACTCAAGTTGTATATCTCCTTAAGACTGACATCAGAAATTGCAATTGCCATAACTTGAAATTTTACAGTTAAGATTTTTATCTTCGAGTGCAAACTTAGGCTCGCACGAAGAAGGAAGTGCGTGTCAGCCCATAAAAGCTGGCGCACGTTTTTCAATCCTTCGAGTGCAAACTTAGGCTCGCACGAAGAAGGAAGTGCGTGTCAGCCCATAAAAGCTGGCGCACGTTTTTCAATCCTTCGAGTGCAAAGATACACAATTTCCATGATACCTCCAAACAAATTAAGTGAAAATAGTTTTCCAAAACACAAACATCACATTTCTGCCAAAATAACATCTGGAGAAGTGCCCATGAGCATAATAGCAGAGAGTTTCCCACCAGTTGCGTTTAGGGAGTGACCACAATGATAAAGATGGTCATCAATAATCAGAAATCGGTCATGCGGTTCTGTTCGCCATTTGAAAACCTCCACAGGCTGCACTCCCGTTTGACGGTTGTGCTCATCACGCAAACGTGTCATACCTGCTCCAACGCCCTGAGTATATATAATGCCTTGCACTTCAGGCTTTCGTACATCAAACATATCAAATGTCTTGGCATCTACATAGTGATCAATAATGATAACACGTTGTTCGGCAGTCTTTATAAGATTTTCTATGGCCACACGAGCCGTGAAAAACTGTCCATTGAAAAACACCATCTCTACAGGAGGCGTACTTGTACGGATGAAAAAATCAAGTTGATGTTGCTGTTTGGCTTGCGTATCTGCAATACGAAGCATACGTTGCGACTGCTCGTCAAAGCGTGTGTCTATCTGACGTTGCATAGCCAATAATTGCTGATTAACAGAGTAGCCTTTAAGCAGATAATCTCTAAGAACATTTGTTGCCCAACGACGAAAAACCGTGGCATTGATACTATTTACTCGATAGCCAACAGAAATGATTGCATCAAGATTATAAAATTGTGTTTTGTAGATTTTCCCATCAGATGCAGTATGTTCCAAAATGGAACTAACTGAATCTTGGTCTAATTCTCCACTTTTGAATATATTACTCAAATGCTTGGTGATTGCAGGTCGTTTAGTACCAAACAAATCTGCTATTTGTTGTTGAGTAAGCCACACCGTTTCACGTTCTTTATCAAGCCTAACCTCCAGCGATATTGTCTCGTCTGGCTGGTAAAGCACGATCTGTGAATCTGTAGAAGAACCCACTTGTATGTCGTTATTTTTATTTTCCATAAAGGTTAGGATTTTAAATTTGTAGTGTAAGATGAGTGCAAACCTAGGCTCGCACGAAGAAGGAAGTGCGTGTCAGCCTCTAAAGGCTGGTGCACGTTTTACAATCCTTCGAGTGCAAACTTAGGCTCGCACGAAGAAGGAAGTGCGGGTCAGCCCATAAAGGCTGGCGCACGGTCTTTGATCCTTCGAGTGCAAAGATACACAATTTATATAATACCTCCAAACAAATTAAGTGAATATAATTTTCTGGAATAAATTTTCTGGTCATCGTGAATAATTTTCTGTAAAGCCAAGCAACGGAGTTGCTTTTGTAACACTTTATGAATTCATCGAACTCGCATTATTTTATGGAAGAAGATTGCGCAGATTGGAAATTATTGTCAGTTAAAGCAACTTGTTGCTAATCATCATCGAACTGGCATTAATCTTTGTATAATGAAGATCGTTTTTCTGCGCTCTTTTTCAACATCTTCTTGTTCTCAAACCACCCGAAATGTTAAAATTTGAGGAAATAATCAAAAAATATCAAAGAAAAGTTTTGATATTACTGGATTTTTTCTTACTTTTGCCACATCTTCACGCCGATAATGTGTAAAAGATGGCATCTGGCTATCTAAGCACGTTGGGAAAAGATTTCTCGCTGTGGTGGGAAATCGCATTGAGGATAACCATATATGGAAAAGGCGTTTATCACGCGCTTTGTTTCTCTGGCGTTTCGAAAGCGTAGGAAACTTTTCAAATTGTTGTCAAGAAGCATAGTGACGGATAGATGCCCATGGGTATGATTTCTCGCATACCCTTATTGTCATTTATCGCTTATGGTATTCCATAGGCGTATTTTGTCGTACAATAAGGTGTATTGCGTCATCATATCGGCGTGGGGTCTTGAAGTTGCTCGTTCAGACAACAATGGGTGACTTTCCTACGACCCACGAAACGCGGAGCGAGTAACGTGTAATAGCTCCACGTCTTTTTTATTATGGAAAACACTCTCTATAAATCTTTTCACACTTATTAAAAACATGAGGAAATTATTACTATTTGCAGTATTATGCCTTGCGTCGATAGGCGCGTGGGCAGAAAGTTCCCCCACAGACTATTTCTCTGTGAGTGAACTGAAACTCATGCCTGGAGGTGATGCCGGATATGTGGATATCACCCTGCATGGCAGTCAGATCTATACTGGCTATCAGATGGATATAGAACTGCCTATAGGTATGAGTGTGGCGACAACCGACAAGGGCGTGTTGCGAGTATCGCGTATCACCACAATGTGGCCGAAATCAACCGATCCCGACACGGGAGAGGAGTATTACTCTCATGCCTTGTCGTTTGGCTATGGAGACATAGGCAAGCGAGTGTTGCGTGTGATGTGTACCTCCTCTGAGTCAAAATCATTCACCAAGAAGGAAGGCGTGATGTTCAGGGTGTTCCTAAAGGCTAACATCTACACCAAGGCAGGAAAGGCAGACATCAGAATTACTAATGCCGTGCTCACAGCCACCAATGCCACGCTTTCGAGCACGTGGGATGTGCACCCAAAAGACGCCTCTTTCAAAACCGTGACAGTTGACACCCCGGCAACATTGCCAATCAATATCACTTCTGCCAACAAATGGAGTACAGCCCTCGTGCCTTTCTCAGCATCTGTACCAGAGGGAATGAGAGCCTTTAGCTGCGGAGGTTTCACAGGTGAGGAAGAGAGATACCTTGTGCTCAATGAGGTGAAGGACTTTACCGCCTATCAGCCATATCTCCTCTATGCTAAAGATGGTTTCACAGGATCAGTAAGCGGCTATCTTGAAGAGAGCCTATACCCAGAGACAAGCACGGTGAATGCTGACTCATATCTACGATCAAGTCTTGAACCGATAGATATATCCGAGGGCTATATACTTCAGAATCAAGGCAGTATAGACGGTGCTATGTTCTATACCATCTTCAACGAGACATTCACTTTGCCCGAAGGCAAGTGCTGGCTTATCCGTCCGGCAAAAGAAGGCTTTGCTAAGTGCATCGGCTTCTACTTTGCCAATGACGTAACAGGAATAGGTAATGTAACAGAAAATACAAAGCCAAGCAATGATAATCTATACACCCTTGATGGCAAGCTCGTTAAAAGCCCTGTTGTAGGCAACATCTACATCAAGGATGGCAAGAAAGTACTTAAACTAAAGTAAAACTTAAACAATTAATTAACTATGAACACATTTAGAATAAAATCAATACTCGCAACGCTAATAATGGTATTAGCGTCTGGTAGTGCGTGGGCAGAAGAAGTTATAGTGGGAACGGGAGAGAAAACATCTACTAATATACCATTAGATAGCTATGAATATAATACAAGTACGACAGAGTGTATATATACTCCTGACGAATTGAAAGGGAAAAGTGTAATTATGTCTATTGCATACTACGCAAGTCGTATGGAAAATAACTATGCATTTCCAATTGAAGTGTATATGAGGCATAGAAAGAGTGCTACTTATTCTGATGTAAACGACTACGCACCAGCCAGTAGCCTGACATTAGTATATTCAGGAGAAATGAGCTTTAAGGTTGGTTGGAACACCATAGAGCTAACCACGCCTTTTGTATATAATGGTTTAGACAATTTGGAGGTAGTAGTATGTAGGAAGCTACCTAGTGATAGTGATTACGGTATTTTTTTCAAATGTACTAAGAAATCCGAAAATATGACATTATATAGAAACTCAGACTCTGATTCTAGTTATGGTAACATCAATAACACTAGTGGCTTTAAGACGAGTTTGTATAGACCTAACACAAAATTTGAAATATATCAAACCTATTCGTTGAATGGTATAAATTATGGCTATGATGCTAATGGAGCTATTATTTATGGTATCGAATCACTTTCGGGAAACGTGACTATACCTGTTTTCATTGAACCAGGGGATGGTAGGACTTACAATATCACTAAAATAGGAAAAAATACATTTGAATCTTGTCCAAACTTAAAGAGTATAACTTTCAAGAGCGAGGAACCCGAAACTTTTCTAAGCATAGATGTTCTTCCTTATGACATTCCCATTTATGTTCCTTCATCTGCTGTAGCTACATATAAAACTGCCGAAGGATGGAATGAACATAAGAATCAAATTATGGCAGTTGGCACAAAGACAGAATATGATTTGACTGGTTTCTATGCTATAAAGGCAGAAACAGGCAGATCTGTACTCCATGAAAGAATTGGTGAGGAGCATCTTGCAGAGGTATTTTCTCTAAAGGTGGAAGGAACTATCAATAGCTATGACCTTATGGTAATGCGTAATAAGATGATTGCATTGCGTCATCTTGATTTAAGCAAGGCTACAATTATTGCAAACTCATACGAATACTATACTGGAAATTGCTCTGTAGATAACACTTTGACTTATTGGGCATTGAATGATAGGCTTTATTCTGTAAAATTGCCAAAGACACTTACGAAGATTAACTCAAATTCACTTACAAATCTTAAGAATATAACAGAACTTGAGATTCCTTCAAGTGTGAAGGAGATTGATGCTGAAGCTGCAAAAGGATTAACAAAGTTGAAAATATTAAGATTTGCAAACAATTCACAGTGTGCAACAATTGGAGATAATGCATTTGAAGGGTGTTCATCTTTAGAGAAACTAACATTGGGGGATAATTCGCAGTGTACAACCATTGGAAATTATGCTTTTAAAGGGTGTTCATCTTTAGAGGAATTGACATTTGGGGGTAATTCGCAATGTACAACAATTGGAAATTATACTTTTGAAGGGTGTTATGCATTGGCAAGTATTAGTATTCCTGCAAAAATCACTAATATTGGAAATTATGCTTTCTCTAATTGTTCATCATTGTCAGAGTTAACATTGGAGGATGGAGAAGAAACGCTGTCTTTGGGAAACGGTCCTGGCTCTTATTATAGCATTAATACTTATTATAATGATAGTCCTTTTGGTAAATGCCCTATACAGAAATTATATATTGGAAGAAAAATGTCCTATGCGAATTCTAGCTACAGATTATGTTTAGGCAACTCATACCTCCAATCTGTAGAATTTGGCGAATATGCCTCTGTTATTGATGCAGGACAGTTTGCAGGTTGTACAAATCTGAAAGAAGTGAAAGGTCTTGAGAATATCAAGTCTATTGGTGAGGGGGCATTCTATAAATGTTCAAGTCTTGAATCTCTGACAATACCTTCAAACGTAACAACAATTGAAAAATGGGCTTTCCGCCAGTCAGGACTTAAGAGCATGAACATCCCAGCAGGTGTTACTTCTCTTGGAGACTACGCATTTGCAGATTGCCCAAATCTCGAGAAATTCACATTCTCTGAAGATTGTGAACTTACGGCAATTCCTAATTACTTCCTTTACAACTCTACAAAGGTAGATAACATTGCTCTTCCAAAGAATACTCTCACCATTGGCAACTATGCGTTCTACGGTTGTACTCTGATGAAGGAGTGTAAGATTTCAAGCAAGATAACGAAGATTGGCGACTATGCGTTCAACCAATGCAATAACCTGAACTCTGTGTATGCCTACACATTTGAGCCACAGGCTATTGACCAGAACACGTTCAGCACCTATCACACGGCAACCCTGCATATTCCTTCTGCAAGCTATCTGTTGTATTTCTATGATACCCAATGGTCTCAATTCCTGCATCTCGTAGGCTTCGACTCAGAGACAGAACAGATTGGCATCAATGTAGATTATCACCTCTACACCGAGACAAACGGCATAATAGGCGGTAAGCCTCGCGTTAACATTCAGGGCAAGGGCGGATTGACTATTATTGGCGATAAGGTTCAGCCATTTGGCGATATCCACATCACGGCAAATGATATGTTCTTCGGTTCACTTGTGGCTAATGGCAACATCACGGCAGACAAGATTTTCTTCGACATCACCGTGAACAAGGATAAGTGGTATTTCTTCTGCTTCCCATTCGATATTCCTTTGGCTAACATAACAAAGCAAGGCAGCTTCAAGTGGGCTATGTATGATGGTAATGCCCGTGCTACAAAGGGCACGACAGGCTGGAAAGATCTGCCTTCTGGCACAAAGATGCTGTTGAAGGGTAAGGGGTATATCTTCCGCACTAACTTCGAGGGAGAACTTTCTCTGCATGTGGATAATCCGACATTCGATGCTGTTAATGAGCAGACAACACTTACCTCTTACGTAAGCACCAACGAGGCTAACGCCAACTGGAATATGGTGGGTAATCCATATCCATGCTATTATCCAATAAACAAGTTGCAATATGGTGCTCCTATCATAGTATGGAATGGCAAAGGCTATGATGCCTATCGTCCGGGAGATGATGACTATATCCTTCATCCATTCGAGGCAATGTTTGTTCAGAAGCCACAGATGGTTAGCAACGTAGGCTTCCTTGCAGAATGGCGTCAGACCTATGCAGAGAGCCACCCAGTATCAAGCAACGCAAAGCCTTTCGGTGTAGATTTCGCTCAGAGTTCAGAGATTGCGGAGAATTCTCGTAGGTTCATCAACCTTACTCTTTCACATGGAGAGCAAGTTGACAAGACTCGTATTGTGTTCAATGAGGCTCAGTCAGTCAGCTATGAACAGGAATGTGATGCTGCCAAGTTTGAGTCATTCGATTCTCCACAGCTTTATTCTATGGGTGCTGATGGCGTTAAGTTTGCTATCAACGAGCGTCCTGTGGCTAATGGTAAGATTGCTCTCGGCTTCTATGCTCCAGAAGAGGGTATCTATACATTCTCTGCAACTCGTATGGATGTAAACGCATATATCTATGATGCAAAGACCGCTAAGACATACGACCTTTCTGACGGTGAATTTACATTCAACGCAGAACAGGGAACAGATAACGGTCGCTTCACCCTTATCTTTGCTGATGAGACTACTGACATTAGTGGCGTTCTTACTCCAAATGAGGGTGCAGATGAGGTTTATGACCTTAACGGACGCAAGATGAATGACGCAAAGACTGGTATTGTCATCAAGAATGGCAAGAAGGTCGTTGTGAAGTAAATTCACGTTAATAACGTCAATTCGATGAATTAGAACGCTGCGCTTGGCTACATTAATTATCCACGAATTAACCGTAAATTATCGTAAATTTTCATCCCAAAAGATTCGAAAATTCGAAAAATTCGGGATAAAAAAGAATTCACGGAAAATTTACGCCAATTCACGATAATTTATGTAACTCCACGCAGTGGTCGAAAGATTATTGTAATAAATATTCTTGGTATGATAAACACATATAACAGATATTTGATAGGGTTGCTCCTCATGCTATTGGGGAGCACCCTACCAATAGCAGCACAGGGCGACTTCGAGTTCCCTCCAGATCCAGGCGATCCCACCACCTTGCTGTCGTATAATGTCAGCGTTGGCATCAACGACTCAAATATGGGATATGTTTCTGGTGCGGGAAAATTCAAGTATGGTCGCAAGATTACCATCAGCACCTCGGCACAGTCGGGATATAGATTCGTTAAGTGGCAAAAGGATGGTGTAGATTATTCCACATCTACCTCATTCAGCTATACGGTGACAGGCGATGTTACCTTTACTGCTATCTATGAAGAAATACCGGAATCGGGAGAAGGTGGTGGTGGAGAAGGTGGTCAGAATCCTGACCCAGTAGTGCCAGAGTTTGATCCAAACTATAGTCCGACCTTCCCAAGCGATCCAAGCACTCCTACCTTCCCTGACGATCCAGGAAGTGGTGGTGATGATCCTACGGTACCTACCGTGTATCATAAACTGTATCTCGTGCCAGAACCTATGGGTTCTTGTACATTCGATAAGGAAAGCGGTACTCAGATAGCAGAGGAGGGCACGTTTAGCGTGACCGCTATTCCAGGAACAGACATGCAGTTTGTTGGTTGGTATCAGAATGGCAAGAAAGTGTCAAGTTCGCTTACGTATTCCACATATATGGGTAATAAGAACATGACACTCACAGCACAGTTCGAGTATATTCCTGAGTTCCCTGACGAGCCTATCAACACGCTTCCTAACGTGATAAGAGGCGACATAAACAATGATGGAGTTGTGAACGTAACGGATGTGGTATTGCTGACAAACAAGATACTTAGAGGCACGGCAGCACAGATAGATCCGAACATAGCAGACCTGACTAATGACGGATTGGTAAATGTATCGGATGTTGTGGCACTCACCACATATTGTCTTAAACATAAATAAAGGGACTTATGACAAAAAAGAAATATACAAAACCTGCATGTATCTGCGAAAGGATGAACACGTTCAATCTTCTTGTTGATGCTTCCGTTGAGTTAAAGACAACTAACGGCTTGGCAAGTGACAGCTATGAGATTCTATCAAAGGAATCGTCATGGTATGAGGAAGATGATGATTTTGAGTGAATGGTTAATGTGAGTTCCAAAAGTTCGGAATTGCCTGGAAGGCAATACTATGAGTAACCGAGGTGCATACTCGACGAAGGAGAGGATGCCCTCGGATAGGAAACAGCCTCTACCCATTCCAGCCTGGAAGGCTGTACCTGATTGACTTTTACATATTATTTTTCGCTATGTACTGCCTTTCAGGCAGTAGAAGGACTATGGGCTTAATCCCCGCACATCCTCGTTCCACTCGTATGTACGGGGTTACTCATAGTGTTGTCTTCCAGGCAATTCGGAATTTGCAGAACAAAAAATCAATTCTACTATTACATTTCAAAGGGAGCACTAATTCGGTGCTCCCTTTATCGTTTCCTATGAAGTGGTTGAAGACCTACGTTTATGCACTAAAAAACACATAGAATTTCTGTCTTTTAACCATATATTTCTCAAAATGAGAACATTTTTTGTTGAAAAGAAAGAAATATCACAAAAAAATTGTATCTTTGTCGCCGAAAGTCATCGTCAAATAATTAAAGGTTATAAGGTTAGAAGGTTATGAGGTCATTACCGACCAAAGACCTTAAAACCCTAAAACCTCCAAACCTTCAAAACCCATTAAACAGAAAGGAAAAAATATGACTACAACAGCATTATCCGGTCTGCTTGAATATCTCCGTGGAACTCTCACCGCAAACAATATGCGATGGGTAGGGGAACACTTAATAGAATATGCCAATAAGGAAGAAGCAGAACAGCTCCGTCCATATACTATGCAGGAGATTGACGATATGCTTGATGAGGCAGAGAATGCCTTTGAGGCTGGCGACTATCTGACACAGAACGAGGTTTTTCACCGTAAATAGGAAAAACGTATGAAGATACTGTGGCACAAACGAGCCGTCGCACAATTATATCAGGTAGAGGAATATGTATTGCGCGATTTTGGTGAACGTATCCGTAAGGAGTTCATGGATGAAGTGGAGCAAGTTGTGTGCTCACTTGCTGACACACCTACGATAGGTAAGCTTGATCCGCTCTTCGCACATCGTAAACAGACCTACCGTAGCATTATAGTACGTAGAAAAAATAAGATTATCTACTACGTCAAGGATGATACTATTAATATTGCAGCTTTCTGGGACACACGTCGTGAGCCTAAGAATCAGGCAAGGCAAACCAAATAACATGAGTTTGACACTCTGAGTTAATTCGTCAAACTCACGTTATCTATACTATAAGTCCGTTCTACCTCCGTAGTAAAGCCGTTGCAAGTCCGTTGCAAATCCCTTCCAAATCCCATTCAATTGAGCGAACCAAAAGCGGAGGAGAAGCGAAGGTATAGCGAAGGAAGAACGGAATATTAAATGAAAAGTGAAAAATGGGGGAATCTGAGTTCAGAAAAAACTTTTTCGCGAAAACCCTACACCCCTACACCAGCACCCCATGTAACGCGCACAATGCTAGTACGTTACAAGGATTTCAAATATACGCGAACCCTACACCAACCCTACATCAACCCTACACCCTTTCTGCATTTGTAATGCAGAAAATTAATAATTTATAATGAATAATGAGTAATTTGAATGGTACTATAAGCGGTTAAGTCAAACTAAATTATCAATTATCCAATTATTAATTATAAATTAACCTGAATTTCTGGAAAATTCAGGTTCGGGTGTAGGGTGAGTGTAGGGTTGGTGTAGGGTTTGCGTATATTTAAAAACGCTGCAAGCTGTTGAGAATTAAAAGAATACATAGGGTGCTGGTGTAGGGGTGTAGGGTTTATGCGAAAAAGTTTTTTTTGTACGGTTTTAAATATTAATGTATGGATTAATGTCCTAATTAACGTCCTAATTAATGCGTTATAAAAATGCCTTACGGCGAACATTAATTAGGACACAATTAAGATGTTAATCCAGACATTAATATTTTTCAGAACGCAAGAAAATTAATGCGAAATTAATGTGATATTTGTGGAAATTAATGTTTACTCACAAAGTTAAAACATATAATAACACATTAATTCCTTAATCGTACAGATAGAAAGTTTTTCCTGACATACAGAGACAGCGGATTACTCCTCAATTCCAAAATATGCCATTATCTTTTTCATGATTGCCGTACCAATATTATCGTCAGGACTCTTAACCATTGCCTGACGATATTGCATGATATGCTGATGCGATGGCGATTTCTTTTCCTTAATGAATATGTCGAGATCTTTTTCCGTAAGTATCTTGTAAGCCCAGTTACATACCTTGGCAGAGACACATGGGATGAATATCTGTATCATCTCATCCTCATCCATATTTGATCCTGTAGTCTGCTGTATCAAAGAAAACACGGACTTACGTATAGCATCGTTTTCGCTATTGTATTTTTCCCACTTAGCCCTATAGCTCTTAGGACATTCATATTCCACGACAGTACTCTGGCCATCGGAAATAACCTGCTCTGCAAGATCAATAAAAACAGCCATTGAGTCAATGGTCATCTTCTTTAGTTTCGCCTGATGCTCTGAAGCTAATCTTATTGCCGGGTTATTCTTTCTCCCTACATAATATTTATAGTCGTCAACAGTCAAATACTTCTTTGCCACCTCGTAATAACAGTCAAAGAGATCTTTGTCATATTGACTTCGCATATACTCGTCTATCTTCTTCTCCCTATCCTCAACATTATGCTCATTACACAGAGATTCTACAATCTGCCTGATCTGATTGCGTGAAGCGTCACCATGCTGATGAATCTCAGCAAACTGCTCCCTTGTTATCTCACTTTGTGCAAAAGCACTTGATGACATCATCACAACCAATGAGATCATCATAATTCTTATCATTTTCATACTTCCCGATTTACTTCTGCAACAGTCTGTTACTCATATATCTCACAGGGTACCACACGGCTATCCAACCAACGGCGATAACCGTGAAGAAAACTATTGCGACATCAGTATAATGCACGCTTACTGGATAGGCATCAACAACGAATGAGCCACTTGATGAGCCGAGACGCACAAAGCCGTATTCCTGTTGCAGCCAGCAGAGTAATAGTCCGAAGAGAACTCCGGCAACAGCTCCAATAAGAGAGATCATCCTACCCTCAAGCATAAAAATCTTTGCTATCTGCTTGTCGGAAGCACCAAGACAACGCAGAGTTTCTACATCATTTTTCTTGTCAATGATAAGCATAGAGAGTGAACTGATGATATTGAAACATGCCACCACAAGTATGAAGGTGAGGAAAATGTATGCCATGAACTTCTCTATCTCCATCACATTAAACGTATCTGCCTGTTGCTCATAGCGATTCAGCACACGGAACTTATCTCCGACAACCTCCTTCATCTTCTTCTGGACGGCATCAACATCCACACCAGGCTTCAGTTTCAGTTCAAGAGAAGTGAGTTCACCATCACAACCAAAGAGGTTACGGGCAAACTGGATGGAAGTGAGGATATAGTTCTTGTCATAGCGCGACTGCATAACGCTAAAAACGACACCTGGTGAGAGAAGCGAATCAACGACAAAACCGTCCATTGGGTTTGACAGATCCAACTGTCCTTCACGACGAGGCGCATAGATATTCAGATAGCCCTGCCATCGTGCACCAGTACCAAGCGACTGCGCAAGTCTTATGCCCATGATACCATACTGAAGATCAGCAACATGCAGCTCGTAAGCACCATCGCCATACAGGATATTCTGGATATTAACCAGTTTATTGAAATTATCGTCCACACCCTTTATCATCACCATCGACTGTTGGTCACGGAAGATGGTGAGAGCCTGATCCTCAACGCACTCCGTTGCCACTTCAATCTCTGGGAACTGGCGTATTTTATCCAGTTCTGGAGCATCCGCAGGGGCATACTTACCCGTAGCAGGTACTATCTCAATCTGAGGGTCAAACTGAGTGAAAAAGCCTGCCACCATATCGTGAAAGCCATTGAACACGCTGAGCACAACGACAAGTGCCATCGTGGCTACGGCAACGCCCACAACGGATATAAATGATATCAGGTTTATTACGTTGGTACTCTTCTTTGAGAAGAGATAGCGACGAGAGATGTAGAATGGAAAAGACATTTTTTTCATAATTTACCATTTACCATGTACAATGTACAATTTGGCTGGCGCAGTATGAAAATTGTACATTGTACATGGTAAATGGTACATGAATTTATTTCTTCAGCAACTCATCAATCTTCTCCAGATAATCCAGAGAGTCATCGATGAAGAAGCGGAGTTCAGGAATGATACGCAACTGATTACGGACACGAGTACCGAGTTCGTAGCGTATCTTCTTCTCATTTGCCTGAATGTTCTTGATAATCTCCTCACCACGCTCAGAAGGGAACACGCTGAGGTTAGCGGTGCATATACTGAGGTCTGGAGATATACGAACACGAGTAACACTTACCAGTACACCCGGCATCATGCGTGTCTGTGACTGGAATATTGCAGCCAGCTCCTTCTGGAGCATACGGCATATACGAGCTTGTCTTGTTTCTTGCATAATAGAGAAATCCAGCCTCTCCCCCCGCCCTCCCCCGTAGGGAGGGAGCCGGAAGGCGAAAGGCTATTCAATAATTCATTTTTACTATATTCACTCATGAGCACTCCGGCTCCCTCCCTACGGGGGAGGGCGGGGGGAGAGGCCACTAGCCTTTTAGTTACTACAAAACCTCTCCCACTCTGCCTGGAAGCCGTTGAACACATTGATATCGACCTCGGTGTTGATACCCTTGACACGACCGTCAGGACACAACTGCCAATATACGAGGTTCACGTTTGGACGATACATACCATAACGGGCAATCCACACGTTGTAGTTCTTCATCAGATCAGGAGCGGCGGGGAGATACTTGTTCACAAACGTCTGACTGACATAGAGGATAGGCTTCACACCGTATGCCTGTTCTACCATGTTTAGCCACTTGCGGATATGGGCAAACATTGCCTTTGTACCACCTATCTGTCTAATCTGACCTGCGGTAGGCTCCACATCAAGCACAGGAGGGAAGTCGCCATACTGATAGCGTGAGTTCTTCAGGAAGAACATTGCCTGTTCTGCACCTGTTGTCTTCGTTGAGAAGAAATGATACGTACCCACCTTATAGCCATGCGCATGAGCAGCCTTGTAATCAGCGAGATAGTAGTTATTCTTCACGCTCTTGCCCTCAGTAGATTTGATATAGATGAACGAGATCTTATAGTTCACATCGCCTGATATCGTTTTCTTGCTGAGAGTGCCGAGATGCGTGATTCTAAGGTCGTTCCAATTGATATTGAATTTCTGCACCTTATTCCGCACACGCATCACCTTCTTGCCCTTACGATTACGCACCCATTTCTTCACCTTCACCACCTTCTCATGCTGATAGCGAGAGATGTCGATGCCATAGATACGCTCTTCGGTATATGTGATGAGTTCACCGAGATAACTATCGTTCTTCCATTCACCTATGCGCATTCTTACGCCAGGTGTGAGTGCCAGACCGAATCCAGAACGCTTTCCGTGAAGCCAGTAGCCCTCATAGTAGCCACCATCCTTCTCAAACAGCTTTCCATAACCGTTATATTCGCCCAACGGATCGACCGTTCCGATATATGTACCAATAGAGTCAATCCTCGTATGTATAGGCAGAACCATCTTCGGAGCAGCCTGACGCTTGGCGAGATACTGCCTTATGATTTCGGTGTTGAACGTATTCAGAGGGGTTGAAAGGTAGTAAGGCTTCTGACTGTCCTTTGTGCGGATAACCACCATACCGTTCTTCTCCTTCACCATGTCACACTCCACACGCACAGGCTTAGCAGAAGCATCTTCAGATTCATTCACCCATACGAAATAGCGAGAGCACAGTTCCAATCGCAACGGCATATCATTCTTGATGTTTGCCAATGCCTTGGACAACACGTTGAGCGAATCCTTTGAACGGTGCATATACTCACTCGCACGTGTCACCACGTCAAAGCCGCTCTCCGTCACATCGTGAGTACGGATATAATAGTCTGTATGCTCTTCCTGCTCATCTATGTTTACGAGTTGTTTCTTAACCAATGCCTTCTGACGAGCAACAATGTCATGCAACTGCTTACTACTTGCCCTACATAGCGACGCGGTATCAGGTTTCATCACCATCAACCTACCCTTGCACGAAGGTATGACAGGAAGCCAGTTCACCCACTGACCTGCTACGGAGTAAGTATAGGTGGAAGGACGAATGTATCCGTCCTTTGGCTTTTCGCCTATTCCTTTTGCCTTTCCTCCCACGAAGAGCGTATCGCCCTGAATATCACGGAAGGCCATCAACGTATCATTACCCGATAGTAAGAGAAAACAATCCTCACGCTCAACCTTTGCGTCGATCATTGCAATATCCTCTGGAGATATAGAGCGCGACTGCCAAAAAGATACTCCAATAAAGATGCAGAGCACGACAGCAGCGACGATACCAGCATATTTGCCAAAGCGAGAGAAACTAAACTTTGCAATATTGTTTTTAATATGTACCTTTTCCATTATTAGAGCACAAAATTACACATTTTTTTTTGCATAACTGCATCTTACACGCATTTTTTTCATATTATGCCACTTAATGCTCATTTTTTTTCAAATACCTGCACGTTATACATATTTTTTATATACATTTGCAGAAAAATCAACAGCCCCTCACCCGCCCTTCGGGCACCCTCTCCCCTAAGGGCGAGGGAGAAGTCACCTTTGTCCGTTTAAAAAGAACGTGATTAGAAATACTAACTTTCCCCTCGCCCCCTGGGGAGAGGGTGCCCGAAAGGCGGGTGAGGGGCCGCAAACCTAAATATTATGCTAGTAAAAACATACTGCGCTGCTATAAACGGACTTAACGTAACCACGGTCACGGTTGAGGTGAGCGTGGAGATGGGGCAATGCCTGTATCTTTCAGGCTTAGGCGACGAAGCGGTACGAGAGAGCCAGAGCAGAATAAGGACTGCGTATCTATATAGCGGATACAAGTTTCCGAACAAAGGCATCACCATAAATCTTGCCCCGGCCGACTTGCGTAAGGAAGGCACTTCATTCGACCTTCCAATAGCTATCGGCATCCTTGCAGCCAACGAGGATATGCCCAAGGATTTACTGGATAAATATCTTCTCATTGGAGAGCTTGCCCTTGACGGTACTCTCCAGCCCATCCGTGGTGCCCTTCCCATCGCCATCAAGGCAAGAAAGGAGGGTTATAAAGGCATGATACTCCCTCGTGCCAATGCCCGCGAGGCTGCCGTAGTGAATAATCTTGATATATATGGCATGGAGACTCTGGGCGATGTGGTGAGATTCCTGTCAGGACAGAGTGATGCCCAACCTTTGGAATACGACACCCGAAAGGTGTTCTATGAGCAACAGGCAAGCGGAAGTGACCTCGACTTTGCAGATGTAAAAGGTCAGGACTCCGTGAAACGCGCTATGGAAGTGGCGGCCGCTGGTGGTCATAACATCATCATGGTGGGTCCTCCAGGTTCAGGTAAGTCGATGATGGCTAAGCGATTGCCAAGTATTCTTCCGCCTCTTTCCCTATCCGAAAGTCTTGAAACAACGCAGATTCATAGCATAGCCGGGAAATTAGGTAATAGTGCCCATGACGACGATAATTTTTCTGCCCTTATCACTCAACGCCCTTTCAGAAGTCCGCATCACACCATCTCTCAGGTGGCATTAGTAGGTGGTGGCACAAAAGCTATGCCAGGTGAGATTTCCCTCGCCCATAACGGAGTCCTCTTTTGCGATGAGCTTCCTGAATTTAACAAGAACACGCTCGAAGTGTTGCGACAGCCTCTTGAAGACCGTCGCATCACCATCTCTCGCGCTAAATATACGATTGACTATCCATGTTCATTCATGTTCGTTGCAAGCGCCAACCCTTGTCCGTGCGGTTACTATGGCGACCCGACACACCATTGTGTCTGCTCTCCAAACCAGATTCAGAAATATATGAATAAGATTTCCGGCCCTCTGCTCGATCGCATAGACATTCAGGTGGATATCGTAGCAGTTCCTTTCTCCGAGCTTTCAAAGACAGCACGGGGCGAATCATCTTCCGAGATCCGTAAGCGCGTGATTGCCGCCCGACAGATTCAGACAGAGCGATTCAAGGATGAGAAGGGCATTCATTGCAATGCACAGATGACCGATAGGATGCTACATAAGTATTGTGCCATAGACGAACAGACCACCACCCTCCTCCATAACGCTATGGAGCGTCTGCACCTCTCCGCAAGGGCCTACTCTCGCATTCTGAAAGTGGCAAGGACTATCGCAGACATAGAAGGCTCTGAGAATATCCAGATGCCACACATAGCCGAGGCTATCGGGTATAGGCAACTGGATCGTGGAGATTGGGCGGAAAGAGGAATGTAAGAGATTAAGAAATTAAAATATTAAGAGATTAATATGGATCGTAGTTCTCAGATTATTCGCACCAGTTGGATAGGCATAGCAGCTAATGTATTACTGGCAGGTTTCAAAGCATCGGTAGGCATTCTTGCTAATTCGGTGGCAATAATAATGGATGCTGTAAACAACCTTAGTGACGCGCTTTCGAGCGTCATTACCATCGTTGGCACAAAACTCTCACAGCGACCAGCCGACCGTAAGCATCCATTCGGTTTCGGACGCATAGAGTATTTTAGTGCTATCATAATCGCCATCATAGTACTATCGGCAGGCATCACCTCACTCATAGAGTCGGTGAAGAAAATATTCGACCCTACAGAGCCAGAATATACTACTGTAACGCTCGTAGTCATAGTGGTTGCCATTGTGGTAAAACTGATACTCGGACAATATGTAAAACGCAAGGGCGAGCAACTGAAAAGCGATGCCCTGATAGCCTCTGGCTCTGACGCTCTGTTTGATGCCGTTATCACTCTAGCAACGCTTATCTCAGCAGGTGTAATGTTAGTATGGAACGTGTCTCTCGACGGTATTCTTGGAGCCTTGATTTCCGCTGTCATCATCAAGGCCGGTATAGAAATGCTTGCCTCGCCTATCAACGAGTTGCTTGGTACGAGCATTTCGGAAGAACTCACAAAGCAGATACAGAAAGAGGTTTCCGACTTTGAGGGTGTTCATGGTGTGTTCGACCTGATTCTGCACAACTATGGTCCTGACGTAAAGATTGGTTCGCTGCATATCAACGTCTATGACACGATGTCGGCTCACGATATTCACGGTCTGACACGCAAAATCTCGATGCAGATGTACGAGCGTCACGGAATAATAATGACTGTTGGAGTCTATGCCATAGCCACAGGCGAGAACAAACGAGCCGAACTACAGGCTAAGGTGATGCAGACTCTTGCAGCCCACAAGGACATCGTTCAGGTGCACGGTTTCTATTATTCAGAGAAAGACAATATGCTCTCCGTTGATGTCGTTCCTGATATCTCCGTCCACGATGATGCAACTCTCATCAACCAACTCACCACAGAGATACAGCCTTTAGTACCAGATATGCAAGTGCTCATTGTAGTGGATCATAATTATAGTGAATGAGAAATTTGCATATATAAAATTTGATTTAGTACTTTTGCTGACAAAAAATACGATTAAAAGCAGAGCAATGAAAAGAGCAGATCACAAACGAATCAATGAGTTAGACAAGAACTTGAATATCCTGCTAAAGGAATGCCCGAAGGTATTTAAGCAACCCAAAGTTAAAAAGATAGATTACAAACTTTGGATAATAAATGAGGGTATGTTTTATTGTATCACGCCAATTGTATGGCTAAGAGAAGATGACTTAAAATCTATGATGAGGATAGAGTTTAAATACAAACCTTTATGGATGGATGATTTGTTGTGGGAAATTCTTGGAATGGAATCATACATGAAAGGCCCTAAAAGCCTACGAGCCAACGACTGCTATACAGGGCTATCTATGGATGGCGGAGAGCGTATTATCGAACTTTCTGCGGAGGATATAGATTACGTAAGAAACGTATTACATGAGGAAATAAATGGGATATTAGCAAAATTGAATGACTTTAACGAAAAGAAATATCTCACAGAATTTGAAAAATATGTTTCTTCTCGTTCTGAATATGCTTGTGATGCAATCTTAGTTGCTATTCATGAAAATTTTGATGAAAAGCAAATTGTTACAATGATTAATTCTTGTGACAATTATGGACGCTTCTGTTTCTTTACTGATAAATCACAAGGAATGATAACATACAAAAATATAGGAGTGATAACATACAAACATTTAATAATAAAATATTTAAGAGAGAAAAAGAACTATTCTATCAGTATTGACAGTAATAGCGTTAATCAACAGGAATAAATTCAACCAACGTTATCTGGATATTTATACCATTTCAACATGATTTCATTTGTCCAATCTGGATAGCTTCAAGCATTTCAACACAGATAGAGAAAGCTCAGTGGATAAATATCCAGATGCCACACATAGCCGAGGCTATCGGGTATAGGCAATTGGATCGTGGAGATTGGGCAGAGAGAGGAATGTAAAAGATTTAGAGATTTAGAGATTAAGAAATTAATTTTCAACTTTCAATTTTACAAATAATGTCTTGGAAACTGAAATATCGTTGTAAGACCTGTGGCTATGAGGCCGAGGTATATGAAGGCCGTGGGTTATTTCGTCAGGAAATAACCGCCATGTCCTGTCCTGACTGCAAGACCATCCAAAACATAGTCGTGGGTGGCATCATTGCCGATGTAGCCCCCTCTTTCAGAAGTGCAGTCGGTCGTCTGTGCCTACAATGTGGTAGTGAGAATATCCGTATCTGGGATATGCATACCTGTCCCAAATGTCAAGGGACGATGGAAGAGACAGGAGAGAAGGAGTTTTGGACGTAGAATAAATGAAAAATGAAAAGTGAAAAATTATAAAATACAGATTACCATTTAGAGCCTATCTTGTATTTTTCATTTTTCACTTTTCATTTTTCATTTACAAATTACTTGCCAACGCCTTCATCAATTCTACCACATTGATAGGCTTGGAGATATGGGCGTTCATGCCACAACTGAAAGCCTGAATCCTATCCTCTGCAAAGGCATTAGCAGTCATAGCAAGGATAGGGATATTAGCTTTTACGTTATCATAAAGAGCACGGATAGCACGTGTAGTCTCATAACCGTCCATCACAGGCATCTGAATATCCATAAGGATGATGTCATAATAGTCGGACGGAGCATTATCAAGCATATCCAGACATTGCTGACCATCATTGGCATGCTCAACCTCAAACTCCATTTCCTTCAATATCTCAATGGCAATCTCCGCATTAAGCTCATTGTCTTCCACAAGTAAGACACGCTTGCCACGGAACAATGCAGGATCCATCTGCACCCCCATACGAGAAACCATAGCACTACTGTCAGAGATGCGATGAGGGATAGTTATTGTCACCGTAGTACCAACGCCAACCTCTGATTCTACCTCGATCGTACCGCCCATAATCTCTACCAGTCGCTTAACGATAGACATACCAAGTCCTGTACCCTCTACCCCACCCTGCGTGGTGTTATGCTCGCGAGAGAACTCCTCAAAGAGATGTGGCAAGAACTCCTTGCTCATGCCAATACCGTTATCAGTAATTATAGTACGGAACAAGGCATAACCCTCACGATCAGAAGGCAGTTCTATGGTACGCATCTCAATCTTACCGCCCTCTGGAGTATATTTATATGAATTTGATACAATATTCAGGAATATCTCACGAAGCTTTGTCGGATCACAGAACACATTACTATGCTGAACATCAATAACATGAGTGAACTCTATCCTCTTCTGAGCCATCATATCCTCAAAGAGCGTAAAGAGGGTATCGTTGAATAGCTGGGCATTCCATATACACTCTTCCAACTGAACTGCTCCCTTCTCTATACGCGCCATTTCAAGCACGTTGTTTATGATAGATAGCAGCACCCTACTTGCCTTGTCAATCTTCTTTATATAGTCAGAACGGCGTTCTGGATCATCCTGACACCTGCCAAGCAGATTCGTAAAGCCCATGATAGCATTCATAGGCGTGCGGATATCATGGCTCATATTGAAGAGGAATGCTGTCTTTGCCTTGTTTGCTGCCTCTGCCTGCTGACGAGATTCCATGAGTATCTTCTTATCATGCTCCTCACGCACAATAAGCTTGTCAATACACTTACAGCCCACAACGATGTTATTATGGTCTTTGATATCCACAGGCATAACCACAGCCTCGAAGTTCTCCTGACCGGCTATGTTAGGCTTCGTCTTGAAACGAATTGATATATTGAAATCACCACAGCACGCACGACGACGAAGATAATCGAGATTAGCTATCCTATAAAACTCCTCACGATATTCTTCTTCCACGAAATTACCTATATACCCACCAAAGAATTCTTCAAAATGAACGACCTCTGGCAAATGAAGCTTTTGCGCATTCTGACTATCATCCATCTTATGAATACGCATAATGCCTGTCTGAAGATCAACGGAAAAGATAGTTGAATACTCGCACGCAAGCGCATTATTGAGCTTGTTGGTAATCTCCATCTCACGCTTCAGCTCTACCTCCTCGGTAATGTCGTAGTTAAAGGCGATACACTCCAGATGATTGTTTGTTGGGTTAGTTACAAGTCTGCCTCTGAAGCGCACTGGCACTATGTGACCATTCGGACGCCTCACCTCCATATCAAGCGAAAGCGACATATTACCATTGGCGTATGTATTCAATACATTCTCGTATGAGAACACACGACGAAACTCTTCCTTCACTTCTTTAGTAGGAATCTCATCCTCAATGGCTTGCAGGACACTCTCAACAGTAGTGAACTCAACATCTGCCAACACACCCTTCTGACGACTGAAACTGAGCAGTTTCCTATCGTGCAAGTCAACATGACATATTCCCTTTGCCATGTTAATAGAACTGATAATAGCATCAACCTCTCTCTTATATCTCCTCTCCAGAAGGTGCATCTCCGTAATGTCAGAAGCATACTCTACAAATGCCTTTCTGCCGTTCCAGTCAATAATCTTGGTCTTAATGGAATAGACACCTGTGAAATCCTCCACATTCTTCACAACCTCAAGGTTGCCCTCCTTGTTGCGAAGCGGACAGTAAGAGCAAATCTCATCGCTCTCCATAACATATTTATAACACTTTCGCCCAAGGTATGGCTCACCCGCATGGGCAGAAGCCTTGAGCAAACGCGTATTGGCATAAAGCATGTCACATGTTTCCATGTCACACACTATTATCATCTGGTCAGAATCGTCAAGAATCTGTTTAAGGGCTGATAGTTCATCGTTCATAGCATTGATGCTTATATCGTTCTTAGGTTTTAGGTGGAAAAGTGTCTTCGTGCAACGAGCATTAAGTGTAAGTTTCCGCTCTGCACACGATTTAATGATTTATGCGAGTGCAAATTTACATAATTTTTTTGTAATATCATTCAATATCACAATTATTTTTTCAAATAAGTGTGTTTTTTACTTAAACAGACAATAAATATCATTTCAAACGATTGAAAAAACTCAACTTCTTTGCGCATTTGCATTGAAAATATAAAATCGTCGTTCCTCCCTTGCAAATCCCTACCAAAGTCGGTGCAACTCCCATTTTTCTCCCATTCTATGAAACGGACTTCCATCGAGTTTGGAGCGGAGTTAAAGCGAAGGAGTAGCGAAGGAGAAACGGTATTAGAGTATAGGCAAAAAAAGGTATGAATGTAAAAAATCAAAAGTTTTTGAGATAGGGGGTTTCACCCATACCCAAAAACGGCTTTTATGTATTGATTGTCAACGATTTACATAGGGTGAAACCCCTATAAAAAAGCAGCACCTTTTTAATAGGGGGGTCACCACACCTTTCTTCTTGATTTTCAAGACGTTATATAGTAAAAATAGTATGGGTGACCCCCCCTATCGCAAAAACTTTTAAAAAATTACTTCACCACCTTCTTTCCATTACGGATATACACACCTTGTGAGACGGGAGCATTACGGAGAATTGTGCCGTCAATGCTATGCCATTTGTCGGTAGATGATCCTGTACCGTATGCAACAGAAGGGATGGCGGTAGAAGCAGAGAGATAAGAAGGCACATAATCCTCGTTCTTTTCCGCATCACCACCACTATTGCCAGTACCACCACCATTCTTGATGTCAGTACCGAAATAGCCCACGAGGGTAGAGAGATAGGTCACAAGGTCGTTCTTGAGGTCAACGATGAGCTTCTCGTTCTCATCCTGCATGGAGTTGTCGAACTGCCATTTGAAATCGCCTTGTTCACAACGACCGGCACCATACTTGCTCATGACGATTGCGGGCACATCCTCGGGGGCATCAGGCGTGCATGAATAGAAAGAGGCAGAGGTATCGAAATTGCTGTATGATGTGCCTCCTTTGAGAGTTTTTACGGAAGAAGGTACGACCTCGTCGCGAGACTCTACCTCATAGACATCAAATGAATAGGACGATAATGCCGTATTCTGGGTGTAGAGGCTTCGAGCATTCTTCACGATGTTGTTCCACCACTTGGTAACACCGCCCTTTTCTCCAGAGAGATAGCCCTTGTTCGCAATCTCCGCTTTTTCTATCTGCTTCTCTACAACCATCTGCTTGTCAGTACCTTGTGCAGAGTTGACAACAGGGAACTGACAGTTGCGGAAATAATTGCACTCGGCAAAGGTGCTTGAACCACACGCCATACCAATGCCATAGAGACCATTGCCGTCGAAGTAATTGTTATAGACATGGAACATACGGCCATTGCGACAACGAGGATTGCGCTCGTCGCTATGGTCGAACCAGTTATGATGATACGTTATCTGATCATCCCAGTCCTCGGTCTTTTCACCAGCATCGAGCAGAGAGCATTTTCCGCAGTCGAAGAAATGGTTATATGAGACAGTACAGTATTGCGAAAGCTTTATATCAATAGCGCCATCGCCCTTCACCTGATCCTCATCCTTGCCCGTTGAGCCGTAGAAAATATCATTATTGTGCAGCCACAGGTGCTTTCCGTAGCTTGTCACGGATATTCCGTCATCGTTATAGAGCATTATGCCGAGATTACGGATTTCCACACCCGTCACCTGACTTACAGAAAAACCAAAACCGTGGATAGTGGCATCAGAGCCAACTCCCTCGATGGTTATAGGCAATTCCTTTGCATCATTCTCGCCCTTTATCTGAAGTCCTGCCCCGTTGAGATAATCCATATCATCCCTAGTCAGAAGTCCGATGATACGCACATCGAGAGCCGGCAAGGTAAATCCCTTGCTTTTGCCTCGTGCCCAGCATTTGCGATAGCCTTCCAAGATGCGTCCTATGCCTGTATATGACTTGTAGATGTTCTTCTTGTCAGATTCATAGTACTGGAGATCCTGGGGGATGGTCTTGGCATTATTAGCCGTTACATAGATGACAATGGCATTATCCTTGAGAGTTCCGTCATTACGATATGCACCCACACCTTCGAAGACACCCTCAGTATCACGGTTCATGTGTGCAAATCCTGTACGGTCGTGTGCTCTTACCTCAAGTGAAGAGGACACGGCTGTTTCCTCGGCAGATTCATCGCCATTGATGACCTGCACGACTTTCAACTGATAGGAACCAGCCTTTAGACCAAGAGCATCCGCACGACCATAAGTGCCATAGTTGCGCACAAGCTCATCATCGAGTTTCGTCCATGAATTCTTATCAGCCTCTGAGACATATACGTTATAACGAAGTTCTGAGTTACCTTGTGGCAACTGCCATTTCACCCATGCAGTTTCGAGCCAGCCTTGCGCATCAATGATAGATACGGATGCGTGGGTGGAGAGTGAAATGAAGAGAAGAAGAAATAGGGAAAAAGGTTTTAGCATAGGAAAGTTGATAGAAGTACTAATTACAAATTACGAATTACCTATTTACACATGGAAGTGAATAGGTAATTCGTAATTCATAATTAACAATTAGTCCTTAACATACTCCGCGAAATCCGTGAGGCGCATATCGCCCTTGCGACGGAGAGTATCGTGGAATGCGAATGCACAAGGCAGGTTGTGGTGAGTATGACCACCAGTAGCGAGCTTGAGATAGTCACGGAGAAGTGGCTTATAGTCAGGATGTGCACAGTTCTCGATGATGAGCTGAGCACGCTCCAATGGACTCTTACCACGAAGATCGGCTACACCCTGCTCTGTAACGATTACATTTACATCGTGCTCTGAGTGATCCTGATGGCTTACGAATGGTACGATAGAAGAGATGATACCGTCCTTTGCAACAGAAGAACAGGTGAAGATAGAGATATAAGCGTTGCGCTCGAAGTCGCCAGAACCGCCGATACCGTTCATCATCTTTGTACCAGAGATATGGGTAGAGTTAGCGTTACCATAGATATCAACCTCGATAGCTGTGTTGATAGCGATGACACCAAGACGACGGATTACCTCTGGAGCGTTACTGATCTCTGACTGACGGAGCGTGAGACGATCCTTGAGCATATCAATGTTGTCATAGATCTGCATCAGACAGTCGTTGCTCACGGTGAGTGAACAGGTAGAAGCATCCTTTACACGACCAGTAAGCATCATATCAACGATAGCATCCTGAAGTACCTCTGTGTAGATATTGAAGTCAGGAATATTCTGATCCTTAGAGAGAGCACCGAGAATAGCGTTAGCCGTTGTACCTACACCGCTCTGGAGTGGGAGGAATGAAGATGGGATAATGCCACGCTTCATGTCGTTGAGAAGGAAGTGAGCCACGTTAGCACCAATCTGATCGGTGATAGGATCTGAGCCCTTGAATGCACGAGCTTCATCAGGGATGTTGCACTCAACAACACCTACTACCTTAGACTTAGGAATCTCAACGTATGGCTTACCGATACGGTCGCTTGGCTTTGTGATAGGGATAGGCAGACGGAAAGGAGCATCAAGAGGTTCATAAACGTCCTGAATGAGACCTGTCTTGTCGCTATGGAAAGAGTTAAGCTCAAGGATTACCTTGTCAGCGATGCGTGCTACGGTTGGAGAGATACCACCGGCAGCAGTAAGTGAAACGTGATAGTTATCGCCTACCTCCTCAATCTTAGAAACCTCAAGGATAGCCCACTGGAGCTTGCCATAGAAGCCATAGCGCAGATCCTGTGCCATGTGAGAGAGGTGAAGGTCGTTGTATGCAATCTGGTTCTGGTTTACAGCCTTACGGAATGAAGCATTGGTAGTGTAAGGCGCACGGAACTTGATAGCGTTAGCCTCAGAGAGGACACCATCAGTTGACTGGCCAGTACTTGCACCAGTAAATAGATTAATCTGGAACTCGTTACCCTTGGCATGTTCTGCCTCTGCAATCTTTGCTAGTTCACGTGTAACAGCCTTAGGAGCACCAGCAGGTGTGAATCCGCTAAGACCGAGTGAATCACCATTCTTGATAAGAGCTGCAGCCTCTGCAGCAGTAATTGTTGTGTACATTAAGAGATATTTATTTTGTTATACTTTCTAATTGTTGGGTGTTAGGTGATAGGTGTTGGGTGTTAGCGGTTTGTAAGTGCCAATAACGAATAGCTTTTGGATTAATACATACCGCCAACACCTAACACCCATCATCCATCACCCATTTTACGGGTGCAAAGTTACACATTTTTTGTGAATTACGGACACAAAAAAAGAAGAAATTACACATTTTACGGTAAAATGTGCAATTTCTTCTTTTTTATCACGAATTAGCTGCTTGCTAGAAGTGAATAGAGAATAGTGAAAAGTGAATAATATTTAATACTGGTAGCCACCAGAACGAGATTCACACAAGGGCGTTAGCCTGTATTAAGTATTATTATCTATTCGTTATTCACTATTAACTAATATCATCTTACACGTGCTCCAGCAATAGTGAATGTGCCATTGGCGGTCTCTATTACGAGACGACCGTTCTGGAAGAACTTACGAGCTTTCTGTGTCTTTGCAACGTTAGGAGCATCAAAGTCATTAATGCCAGTAGTCTCTCCATCGCCGTAGGTTACATCAAGGATAAAGCCTAACTGTTCACCACCATTGGTGAATGTGAAGCTTGACTTACCACCAATACTGTACTCCTGCACGTTTGGCGTGCTGCACAGTTTCTTGCTCCTGTCATCAACTTCTGTGATTATAGCGGTACCATCAAAAGGAGTGAAGGTAGCCTTGTTGTCCGTATCAATCTCCATTGTACCATACTCCGTACCGTTGACCTCATACCAGAAGCTGACACGCTCACCAGTACCATGCTTATAGCTTATAATCTTAACGCTACTGATAGTCTTGCCCTCTGGAGCATAGAATGTGTTCTGTGCACCGTTAGAAAGCTTTACTGACTTATACTTAACGTCATTATAGACGATATCACTTGCAGCACCGTATGACTTTGATTCATTGCCTGTAATCTGAACCTTTGCACCGTCAAGATACTGAATTGCATTGCCTGACTCGGTGAAATAATATATCTGTGAAGCTATCCTTCCAATCGTCGGAAAGTACTCCTCAAATGTCTCTTCTGCATTATCGCGCTCTGCCTTCATAATATCCTCTACGAGAGAATTAGCATACACCTCAAGGTTGGTATAGTATTTTTTCTCGTCAAGGTCATAGTCGTTGGCATTGGCACGCTGAGGATCGAGACCATGCTTAATCTCAAAATCATCAGGCATACCATCACGGTCGGTATCTACAATCTTTTCTCCCTTGAGTTCATTCCACTTGATGAGAGAACTTGTATAGTCGATGATATTTCCTGTACCGTTCTTGGCATCATCAGCTACTCGTGTATCTACATCATCACGAGAGAGTGAGGCTCCTGCATATTTCAACACCTTCTCAAAAGCATTCTCCGCTGTCTGCTGACTGATAGTATTATACTGGAATGCTTCTTCCGTAGTCGTGAACTTGGTAGCAGACACATAGTCCTTCTTCCAGTCTTCATAACTGATAGGAGAATTATTATCCATTCTGATAGCAGAAGAACAGGTGTTATCATTGGTCACAGATGCAGAACCATGCATATAGTTGTCCTTGATATAGAACTTACCCGGCACATCAGGTGAAGTACAGTTGCCGCAGTTTGTCGTTGGGTTGAGCAGACGAGTAGCAGCAGACTTTGCCGTGCCTGGACCTGGCTTATAGTAGTTGGCAATCATATTGAACTGCTTTGACTGCTTTCCTGCATTGTTCTCTCCACCGTATGTAGAGTTACTACCCCAGTTATAGACTACATTATTAACATAATCCACAGGACCTACAAGCTCTGACACATAGCCATGATCAAAACGAATCATACGGGAATCGTTGTGCGCAAGGAGATTGTGGTGGAAACTTGCATTCTGACCTCCCCAGATACCTCCAAATCCATGAGTACCTTCCTTGAAGGAATTGGTCTTTAGACTCTCGGAAAGTATGCACCACTGAAGCGTGAAGTCCTTGTTTCCATAGAAAGAACCCACCTCGTCGGTACACCATGACATTGAGCAATGGTCAATTATGATATTCTTCTGTATTGCATCATCGTGATGTGCAGATGACATTGCATCATCATCACCGCCATAGTTGCCAAGTCGGCAACGGATAAAACGGATCACTACATTGCTCGCATTGATAGAAAGGTTATAACCCTTTATACATATTCCCTCACCCGGAGCTGTCTGGCCAAGAATGGAAAGATCACCCTTGGAAATCTTCAGCGGAGCCTTGAGTTCGATATTACCAGCCACATCGAAGACTATAGTCCTTGCACCACTCTTCTTTGAGAGATAGTAGCGCAGCATACCCTCAGTTGGGTTCTCGGCATCATCCTCAAGACTTGTGACATGATACACATCACCACCACGTCCACCAGTAGTGAAACGTCCATATCCTTCAGCACCCGGAAATGCAGGTGCAGAGGCAAACTGTGCATTGGCTGTGGTACAAGCCAATAAGCCACACAGAACTAAAGATGCAATCTGTTTCATAATATTAAGATTTTTAGCAATTACTAATGACAAATTACGAATTACATGATTACAAAGTAACTAAGTAATTTGTAATTAGTAATTCGTAATTATTTGTTTTTACTCTTCTACCTCTGTGCCTACCTCGAAGAAGTACTCATCATCCTTACAATAGTTGAGCCAGCGTGAGTCACCCTTCTCAGGATTGTTGGAACAAGCCTTTATACGTATCTGGTACATATAGTTCTCGAACTTGTAAGGAATAACATAACTCTTACTCGTACCCTTGATGGACTTATCCTCACCGAACACATGGCTTCCCTTCATCTGGCCGACAGGAACATCCTCGGTAAAAAGCTTACCATCAGTACAGATTTCAACGATATAGTATGCCACATCCTCGCACGCAGAAAAACTGATAACGACAGAATCAGCCTTTGTAGCATCCTCCACCACAAGGGAAGTCGGGGTGAAGAGACGGTCGTGTGACTTATCTACAGACCAATCATTATCATCTGTGCATGAAGTCATTGCAAAGCCGCACACAATAGCGACAACGGCAAGCACGATATATTTGATATTCTTCATTGTTTCAGAATTTAATAATTAATAACCGTATGAGTTCTGCAATGCACCATTTGTTGCAGAGATTGTAATTGCACCAATTGGCAGGATATAGCGGTTTCGTACTGTTCCATTAGTCTGGCTATTGAACATCTTTACGTTTCTATAGTCAGCAGCCTCATTGATGTCTTTCCAAGGGTTCAGACCATCACAGATACTTGGAAGGTTATTCTTCAGGTTAGTATCGCTCTGACCATTATCACCATGTGCGAACCACTTCTGATCCATAGCATCGTTCTTGGTAGCCTTCACACCATTATAGATTGGATATACATCCGTACCAAACCAGCAGAAAGTCTCTGGATCAGCCTCAAGAAGCTCGTTCTTATCGTCAAGCTTCGTTGTCTTGAAACGATAGAAGAACTGACGTGGATAGCCACCCTCAGAAGGCTGAAGCTTAACACCATCAAGGAATGCCTTCTTAGCCTCTACAATCTTATGTGAAAGCTGTCCCCAACGTATGAGGTCATACTTACGAATACCTTCACCTGCAAACTCCCATGCATTCTCAGCATAGAGAGCCTCCATGAAGTTGGCATTAGCCAGATTGTCAATGAATGTCTTACCTGCCTCCTTGTCCTGAGACTCGTATGCACGGGTATGAACCTCTTCAAGAGCTGCAAGGGCAGTAGGACCGCCATTTACTGAATGACCAGCACCACCAAGCATATAGCAAGCCTCAGCATAGTAGAGAAGAACCTGAGAATAACGCAGACGAACAGCGTTAATACCAGTAACCCACTTTGCATCACCAGATTTTCTTGCTACATTCTGAAGTTCCTTACTGAACCAGAGTGGATTCCACTTACCACAATAGAACTGGAAAGGACCAGTACACTGTTTGTCATCATAGAAGAGAGACTCAGAATGTGTCTGGTTATAGTACTTGAAACCTGTTGCTTGCTTCATCTGGAAGAGGGCAAAGGTAACATCACGACGCTTATCAAGAGACTTATAGCTTGAAGCTGTCTCGCCAGTATTGCCTGTATTATCGAATGTCTGGAAGAACTGACCTGTCAGCTTGAGCTTACCTGAAGAGTTACCCTTGCTTCCGAAGAAGTCAGACGCACCATTGATACGCTTACCTATGGTATAGCCAAGCTCGCCAGTTACGCCGATACCATTAGCAATCTCAAAGATATTCTCCTGATATGTCTTATCAAGATTGAGCTGATTAATCTGATACCACTGATCCTTGAATGAAGGATTAAGCTTATGCTTGCCACTTGTGATAATAGCAGCTGTTGCCTCTGCGGCAATCTGATAGTATCTGTCACGATCAGCCTTAGCTGGACGCTGTGTAGGATAAGTTGCATCACAGTATTCCTTGAGTGTAGCATCCTCATCACCAAGATTCTCATAACCTGCCTTGCCACTCTCACGGATAGAGAAGCCGGCACGTGTGAGTGCAGTCTGTGCAAGAAGTCCGTAGGCATAGCCCTTTGTCACCTTCTCTGTAGTAACACCATTCTCTCCAGCCCAAGGAAGAAGCTCAATAGCCTTCTTCAGATCCTCAATACAAGCATCCTGAATGACATCACGATCTGTCTTACCCTTATACAAATTCTCTGAATCAGGATCAGAATCAGTAACGAATGGAACATCCCCCCAAAGACGTGTCAGGTCGAGATAACACATGGCACGAAGAGTAAGAGCCTCACCAAGATGGCGCTTCATTTCCTCATCACCTGCAATGCTACTGCCATTTACACCCTCAATGACGAGGTTACAATAGTTGATGATAGAGTAGAAACCATTCCAGGCATTATTGAGAGTAGTCCATGCAGGACTGAAGTTATAGTTCATGTTACCACGCTCACTGGTTGTGTTGAGCGATTCTGTTGACAATCCATCTATAAGCTCACAGTCGGTACCTGCACCAAAGTAGATTGGAATGTATGTACCGTATGTAGGCTCCGTAAGCAATCCATAGAGCTTGTTGACAGCAAGCTGTGCATCCGTCTTTGAAGCAAAAGCCTCAGCATTGAGATGCTCTGACGGAGCTACCTGTTCCAGATAGTCAGAACAAGCTGTAACGCTCAGAATACCAGCGGCAAGTATAACGTTCTTAAATATATTTTTCATAACTTGTTGCTTATTATATAATGTGTTTACTGTCCTTTCAATTAAAATGACACATTCACACCGAAAATTACAGAACGGCTCTTTGGATAAGATGCATAATCTACACCTGGGCACATCTGGTTCTTCTTTGATGATGTATCCACCTCTGGGTCATTGCCAGTATATTTTGTCCAGCAATAGAGGTTATAGCCAGTAACGTAGAAACGAACTGAGTTGAGGAAACACTTCTTCAATACATTCTTTGAGAGTGAGTAGCCCAATGTAACCTGCTGCAAGCGAAGGAATGAAGCATCCTCTACTGCATAGTCAGTAAGCTGCATTGCGGTTGCTGCACATGGATTCCAGTACTCTACATTGGCATTGATCTCATTCAGGCGATCACCTACTCCATCAGCATTCCTATAATACGTAATAGTCGTGTTATGAGGACGACCGAGGTTCATGCCTGTCTCTGGATCAATCCATGTATAACGGTTGCCAACGGCAAAGTCGCTGTTGAGGTTATACTTCTTTGCTGAATCCCTGTAATATGAGAGGGCAAGCTTTGTGCCATTTACAATCTTATTGTTGAGAGAGAAATTACAGAACACGTTGAAGTCAAAGTTCTTCAGGAATGTACCGTTGATTCCGAAACCACCAGTAACAGGAGCAATGGTATTTCCGAGTTTCTGCTTCTTCACAGAACCGTCAGCATTTGTCTCAACCTTTGGGCATCCTGGATAGAGAGTACCACCGAAGATTGTATAGCTCTTATCAACGCCATCTGCAGAAGGATCAGCAGTCTCACCAGTTGTCTTGTTGATTACAGGAAGCCACTTACCGTTTACGAGACGGAGGTCACCATTTGTATTATTAGGTGTCCAGCAAGTGAAGTAGCCATTCATCTTATAGCCCCAGATCTCACCGAGTGAACCACCCTCTACAACTCTGAAGTCCTCATATACAGATGCTGCACCCCAGTTGGAGCTCTGCCACTCAGAAGTAGTGTTGAGCTTGTCAATAGTGTTCTTGTTGTATGCGATATTGCCAGAGAAGTTGAGCGTGAAGTTCTTTGAGTCAACAATAGTTGCCATCAACTGCAACTCAACACCCTTGTTTGATGTCTGACCGAAGTTCTGGTACTGATAGTTGTAACCTGATGAACCTGGAATCTCAGTCTTCATCAGAAGATCCTTTGTCGTATTCCAATAAACATCAACACTACCAGAGATGCGACCCTTTAAAAAACCGAAGTCAAGACCTACGTTACGTGTAATTGTAGTTTCCCACTTCAGGTTTGCATTATTCTTCGTGCTACCAATCTCCATCATGTCGTCACGAGTTCCATCAAACCAAGGATACTTTGAACCTGCATCTGCCATTGACCATGCAGTATATTGTATGCCAGAAGGAATACGGTTGTTACCAGCCGTACCAAAAGACAAACGGAGCTTGAGGTTAGAGATCGCCTTTGAATCCTTAAGGAACTTCTCCTCAGAAATACGCCATGCAAGAGCAGCAGATGGGAAATAGCCCCACTTGTTGTTCTCACCAAAGAGACTTGAACCATCGGCACGCATCGTGAATGTTGCAAGATACTTGTCTGCCATTGTATAGTTCACACGACCGAAGAAAGAAAGCATATTCTCCTTGGCTGCAATAGCCTCAATGGAGTTATACAGCTGACTACTTCTAGTATAGTCGTTCTCGATATCAGCAAAACCAAGTCCGCGATCATAGTTCACATACACATCCTCATATCTCTTAAGGCGTGAACTCTTGTTCTCCTCACCAACGAGAACCGTGATGACATCACGACCACCAAAGAGCTCGCGATCCTCATAGGTTGCTGTGTTTGAGTTTGACCAAGTCCATGTCTTATCGCTACCTACAACTGCCTGTGGCTGACCATTGCCGCCATATTTTGAATTTGAGACAGCATCACCAAGCCATATCTGATCAGTATTGCCCTTCTTCAAGCCATACTGCCACTGTGTACGGAGAGTAAGCTTTGTAATAGGCTTCCAAGAAAGGCCTGCACTATAGTTCTGGTTAAGCGATTTCTTCAACTTGTCAGTTGCCACGATACGCTCGTATGGGTTCTTTACCTTAGTGAGGTCTGCATCATCATCACCAGCAGAAATCTCCGTTACAGGACGGAAACGTGTAGAGTTGGCAACAATAGAGTTTGAGGCATTTGACTCATTGGTATCAGCACCACCGCTCAAGCCCTCAAGACGGGTATGAGAGATACGGGCATTGACATCAAAGATAAGATTCTTTGTGATATCATAAGACAACTTTCCATTGATGTTATGCTTGACATAGCCAGAACCATACATGATACTGTTCTCGCTATTGTTAGCGTATGCAAGGCTATATGCCAGTTTCTTTGTACTGCCAGCAAGATTGACGTTATACATCTGCTGATTTCCGGTGCGACCGAAGATCTTATCCTGGAAATCATTACCCTCACGTGACTTCCAGATATCAAGATCATTGAAGCCGCCATAAGCAGAAACATAATCATTCTTCTGAGTTCCAGTCTCAAGCTCATACTGATAATAAGCAAAATCGTATGGGCTCATCACCTTGTTAAGCTTAGTAGCCTTCTTGAAGCCCCAGCTTGCACCAAGGTCAATCTTAAACTTGTTAGAACCAGTCTTTGCGCTCTTTGTAGTAATGATGATGACACCATTAGCACCACGAGCACCATAGATAGCTGTTGAAGATGCATCCTTCAACACATCAATAGACTCGATTTCCGTAGGAGCAATATCACCGATTGACGATACCTCGAAACCATCAACTATGTAAAGAGGGGAGTTGTCCTGTGAGAGCGAACCACCACCACGCACACGGATCTTGATCTCTGCGTCTGGTGAACCCTCGGTAGTAACCACGTTCACACCAGCCATCTTACCTGTAAGAGCCTCAGAAGCACTTGTTACAGGAATATCCTTGAGCTGCTTAGCGTTGATATTGACAACAGCACCCGTCAGATCTCTCTTCCTGATAGTCTGATAACCAATAACCACAACATCGTTAAGGGTCGTATTGTTTTTCATGACCACGTTGATAACGGAATCCTTCTTTACATCTACCGTAACGTCTTCCATACCAACGTATGTGATAATAAGCTTCTTGGTTTTACCTTTCATCGCAATGGTGAAGTTACCATCAATATCGGTCACGGTACCATTCTTGGCACCTAACTCCATAACGGTAGCTCCGATGACACCTTCTCCGGTATCATCCTTTACATTTCCGCGAACAGTCTGCGCCTGTACGGAAGCACAGAAGCATAGTAACAATGCCAAAAGCGCATATCGTACGTTATTAATCTTTTCAGACATAGATTTTCGTGTTAGTTTTTGATATTATTATGTTGCTTTATTATATTTCTTCTCCACCCCTGCCTATCTTCATAGTGCTGAGAAACAAAGATTCTGTTTGCAAAAGTAACAATTTAATTTGGAAAAACCAAAAAAAAACTTAAAATTTCGCAAAATATATTGCTGTCACAAAAAAAGTAGATGTTTTTGCTTAATTCAAAGATGCTTAAATGCTTAGTTCTTCTCTCTTATACGGTTAATAAGAATCTACGATAAAAAAAAGAAACAGATGTATATGATTTGTCTCTAAGCTTCTCATTCGCTACTAATTCGCTTCTACACCGTTCCAAAATCGTTCCATAGAATGGGCGGAAAATGGGAGTTGCATCGAGTTTGGTAGGGATTTGCAAGGGAGGAAGAAGGGAATTGCAAATAATCATTTTCCATGATTTTCAAATTACAGGGTTGAATATCTATCAAAAAAGGGTCAGCATTAAGCCGACCCTTATACTTGTTTGATATAAAATCAGATTACTTGATCTGAGCACCAGCAACAGAGAACTGCTTGCCATTCTTCTCGATAACGAGACGACCGTTAACAAGACCCTTCTTAACAGTCTTCTTACCAGAAACAGCAGCTACGTTATTGATACCTGCAGTCTCACTCTTACCGATTGAAACAGCAGCAATTTCAGTTGCACCCTTAACAAATACATAACCGTTAACTGTAATCTTTGAGCCACAAGCATTTACAAAGTAATTTGCGCCATCAGCATATACAGGGAAAGCAATTACACCAAGAGCGTTACCGCCACCCTTCCATTTTGTCATTTCTTCAGCCTTTGAAGCTGGTACATTTTCTGCAGTTACACCCTCAACCATAAAGATCTCTGTGCACTGGTCAGCAGCAAGGTACTTTGAACCATTATCATAACCTGCACCAACAGTATAATAACCCTCTGCATCAGCAGGGAGAGTATAACCAACAGCAGTACCATCAGAAGCCAAAGCAGCAACCATTGTATAGGCAACAGGGTTAGCTACCTTATTAACAACATCACCTTCCCAAACATAGTAGTTCTTATTACCAGCGAACTTGCCAAACACATAGAGATAACCATCAGCCTTTACGTCGAACTGGAATACAGCACCTGAAGTCTGACCTCCATCAATCTTGTTAGGATCTGGGTTTGTCTGTCCCTGAAGTCCCATTGGCATATCGTATGATACACCACCAACAGAAACTGTATTTACAGCATCAGTCTCACCCCAAAGAGCAATTCTTGCATAGGTATCATCATATGCAACCTTCATTGTTACATTGTCAGTAGAGCACAATTCTGTACCACCAGTAACAGATTCTGCTGTATTCTTATCAACTGCTGCCTCTGAAACAACATTAAGATTGATGAAAGCTGACTCTGTCTGAGCATTTGCTGAGAAAGCAAGAGTAGCCATAGCTACAAGAGTAAAAATTTTCTTCATAGAGTTTTGTTTTTATTGTTAGTATTATTTATTATTGTTTTTTTAAGAAAATACGTGTTAGGTAACTTCCCTATATTGATGCAAAGATAGGAATTTTTTCTGAAACGAGCAAATTATTTTACCAAAAAACCGATATTTTTAACGAATATCCAATAAATCGCACAAAAAAGTGCGAAATATGTCATGAAAACATATCTCGCACCTTATACCTACACATTAAGTGTCTAAACTACAATTATTTATTACTTCCTACCCTTGAACTGGTAGAATTTAGTTGTAGTCTTACGACCTACTCTTACACTCTTTGAGAACTTAAGGTTCAAATTACCAGAAACGATCTCACCATTGATGATAGTTTCGAGTGTTCCATTCTTTACCGTGCTGAAGAGTTTCTGATCGTCATTGCTCCATGCAATATTAGCCACAGTCTCGCCTGTGATAGCAGCCTCAGCGGCACAAACGGTAGAAACATTTACGATATATGATGAAGAACCAGCCGAAATAGTAACCGAACCATCGAATGTACCTTCACTTGTCACACCATCCTCACCAAAGACCTCCCATGTACCGTTATAGGTTCCGGAAGCCGTAGCCTCTGGGCGGGTTGAATGTGTGCCGCGATTCCAATCAATATCATCATCACCGCATGAAGTGACAAAGGTACACATTGCCAAAAGGGCAAACAAGGAATATAATATCTTTTTCATTGTTAATGCGATTTTATCATTTTTACTTTTAATATCCAGGATTCTGATCTGCTACCGTCATAGCGGTATTGTTCTGAATCTCATTCTGAGGAATAGGACGATACCAGCGAATCTCACCGCTTGGGCTTGACATATCAGCAACGGTATTGATATTGCGATTGAAAGCAAGGCAATAGCGAACCAACTGCTTTGTACGACGCAAATCCTCCCAACGTGAATGCTCTGCATAAAGCTCACGGGCACGCTCATCAAGGAGAAGGTCAAGCTCCGTAGTGTTGCCGAATGTAGATGTCACAGTATATTGTGGATCATATTCGTTGATAGACTGAAGAGAAGCGAGACCTGCACGGTTACGAACTTTATTGATATTTGTCCAGTAGCCTGAGGTATTTCCTGCCATGAGGTTAGCCTCTGCTGCCGTAAGTATCATATCTGTAGCATGGAACACTACTATGTCACGGAAGCTTGCCTGTCTGTCTGCATAAACCGTAGTTGGATCATCAAACTTCTTCACACATACGCCATTGGCAGTCTGTGTGTTGAATGCAGAAAGCTCGGTTGTAGTCTTCTTTACCACACCATTTGAAACGGTATATACCACAACGCCCTCTGGCTTGAGGATAGCTCCACGGAAAGTAACCGCGATATTTTCATTTACATTCTCAAACTGAGCCTTGTGAGCCTCTACGATAGAGTCTGCCTTTGCCTCGTCTGTATAGTAAGGGAACCAGAGTTCAGCAACCTTATGTCCCTTCTCAATAGAAGCACCTGTATAGTAAGACATATATCCGTCCTCCCAGGTATTGCCACAGAACCATGTAGTCATGAAAGTACCCTCATATCGGGTATCACCCTCCTCAAAGAGCTTCATACTCTTCTCTGACTGCTGAAGCTCAGAATTGACATACTTCAGGTTTGCCTTGGAATCACCTGTTGGATAGCCTCCGTAGGTATACATACGGCTATTACCACCAGTAGAAGCATCTCCAGGATAGCCGTTACGCTCATATTTTACTGACCATATCTCCTCCTGATTGCTTGCCTCATTTGCAGGAAGCCACTTGTCATTGAAATTGTCATAAAGGGTAACGCCTGAAATTGCCTTCTCTGCCCATGAAGCTGCCTCTGTGAAATAGCTTGTGCCAGAAATGTTATATGTACCCTTCTGAGCATCGCCCAACGTAGTATTGAGATCCCATCCGGCAGCAAGGTTTATCTTGGCAATAAGAGCTGCAACAGCCTGCTTGCTTACATGACCATCATGCTTTGACTGAGCTTCAAGAGAAGAACTGTTGTAAAGGTCAGTAAGGTCTGCCACAAGTGCAGGGTATATCTCTGAAAGCGGCGTACGTGGATACTCACGGCTAGCGTTGTCAATATACGATGTCACATAAGGTACTGCACCGAAATGCTGTGTCAGCAGATAGTAGCCGTATGCACGAAGGAAACGAGCCTCGCAAGCCTCGGTAGATTTCGCATCAGCATATTTCAGAACGCCATTCGCAAAGTTGATGAGACCATAGCAGTTCACGTACATATTCTGCACGACAGTATTATTTGAAGACAGGTTATACTGACCGAAATCACCATCATTCCTACCACGGGTATTCATGTAAAGGTCTGTACCCTGATTATAGATTTCCTCCTGATCAGCAATAGGCTGCAAAGTAGCGAAAGCAGAATAGAGCAAAGTCTGAGGCTTTGCTGAGAAGAACTGCTCTGCAGACTGACCGCCAGCACTCTTGTTCTCAGCCTCAAGAAAGTCGCTACAGCTTGTGAGAGCCGTACCAACCGCCATTGCAGCAATAGCCGAAATATATATTATCTTTTTCATTTCTTTCTTTTTTATGGTTTGCAGGTTTGTAGGTTTTATGGTTTTTAGGTCGGCATTCATCAATTTTCAATTGCTTTAAGACCTTCTAACCTCATAACCTCAAACCTCATAACCTAATTAATGTTTAGAACTTAATGCTTGCACCAAGCTGATAGGTTGTGGTACTTGGACCATCCTTCTTGAGAGACTCTACGTTTGCCCATTCTGGGTCGAAGCCCTTATATTTGGTGAACACGAATGGGTTGGTTACTGTGAAGTAGAGACGGAGATGTGTACAACCCACAGGCTTGAGCCACTCCTTAGGGAATGTGTAGCCGAGGGTTATGTTCTTGATCTTGGCAAAAGATGTCTTTGTAATACACTTTGCCTCATCCCAGTATGACTTTGCATTTCCCACACCGTTTGAGTTACCGTTGTTAGGGAAAGGATACTCACCATAGTGGGTAGTCTCCTGATACTTAGGATTCACGTAAGTTCCATCTGCGTTGATACCGTCACAGTCAATAAGAGTACCAGCAGGGATATAGTAGTCAACGCTGAGCTTCTGACGACCACGGTCTGCCCAGTTGATGTAGTCGCTATAAAGGTAAGAATAGCAATGCTGACCAACCTTAGCATAGAGGGATGTTGAGAAATCCCAGTTCTTGTATGACACGTTTGCTGAGATAGATCCTGTGAACTTTGGATCTGCAGAGAAGAAGCCACGGTCATTATCCTGGTCTAACTTACCATCACCATTCATATCACGGATGATAGGCTGACCCTCGATCCAACCGTATGTAGCATAGTAATAGTCGGAAGACTTAACCTGCTGACCAGGAGTAAAGCCCTTGTCCCTTGCAATCTGATGGTTAGGAACGGTCATCATCTGATCTGATACTATACCATCCTGAACATAGCCCCAGAGAACGTTTGTGCTCATGCCTACAAACAATGAATGCAACACACCACTTGCCTTGTTGCTAACCAGACGGTCACCTGTACCGTTGATCTCAAGCACCTCATTCTTATTATGTGCGATATTTGCAGTCAATGAAACGTTCCAGTCCTTATTGTCAACAATGATACCTGTAAGAGAAGCCTCGATACCTGTATTGCGAACAGAACCTACGTTTGTGGTAAGAGTGATGTTCTTGCCTTCTGCATCAATACCTGCCTCAAGAGGGAGTGACACGTCAAAGAGAAGATCATTTGACTTCTTGGTGTACCAGTCAATAGTACCTGACAAACGGTTCTTCAGGAATGCGAAGTCAAGACCGATGTTAAACTCATGTGAAGTCTCCCACTGAAGGTTCTTATCCACAACGGCTGTCGTATAGCCACGACCATATTTTCCTGCAAGGGCATAGCTTGAGCCACGTAGTGGAACTGCCTGAGTATCATAGTATCCAATACCTGAATTGTTACCAGTCACACCGTAAGCCAGACGGAGCTTCAGGTTGTTAAGCCATTCTACGTTTTTCAGGAACTCCTCCTCAGTAGCACGCCATGCAAAGGCGAATGAAGGGAAGGTGCCCCATCTGTTTCCTTCCGCAAACTTTGAAGAACCATCGGCACGCATGGTTGCTGTAAGGAGATAGCGATCCATATAGCCATAGTTCAGGCGGAAGGCATAAGAAATCATGCTTTCTTCGTCATAAGCAGTAAATGACTCTTCGCTGTCGAACTCTGCAAATTCCTGCATAGCCCACCAGTCAGAACCAACGAGATTTGTATTCTGACCCTGCCAGAAAGACCTCTCCCTGTTCGTATAGTTCATTGAGAAAAGACCCATGACATTAATGCTGTGAATCTTGTTGAATGTCTTGTTCCAGTTGATTACGTTATCCCAAGTCCAGTTAAACTTGCGGAATGTCCTGTAATAACCTGTTGACCAAGTGTTACCTTCCTTGATTTCAGCATTGGCATAAGTATAGCCAGGATTGAGATCATCCTCATAGCCCTCGAAATATCCCTCACGAGAAGATACATAGTTAGGAGAGAATGTACTCTTCAAGTTCAATCCCTTCATGAAATCAAACTGCACATATAAGTTACCGAGCACACGCCATGTCTCACGCTCATTCTTTGAGTTCTGCATATACTTCAGCGGGCTCACCTGATCTGAGAACTGGTTGTTGTCCGTACCAAGTGTTTCCTTGTTACCCGGCTTAAGAATCACATTACCGTCTGCATCGTATGGTGTCATGTATGGGTTCATACGATATGCAAACTGTACAGCCTCGTCATTTGCAGAAGTTCTATCTACATGAGCCATGTTTGCGTTGAAGCCAATACTTACGAGGTCATTGATCTTTGCATCCAGACTACCCTTGAAGTTGATACGACCCTGGTCATCCTTCTCATAGATACCCTTCTCTTTATTGTATCCGAGACCTACATGATAGTTGATCTTCTCAGAAGAACCCTTAACGGCAAGATAGTGGTTCTGCTGCTCTCCGGTACGTGTTACGAGGTCTGGCCAGTCGTATGTCTTGCCAGATGAAAGCATCTGCTTCATGATGAAAGGTGAACTTGTATCTGCTGAGCTTGTCTGGAGAAGACATTGGCCCAGTATGGCAGCATCTGCCATTCCGTATGTAGGAGCAGCAGGATTTGCCTGAGCAGAAGTGTTTGCAACTGAAGGTGCAAGGAACTTCAGGAAACGGTAGTTATAGAACTCCTGACCATCCATGAACTCTGGCATACGGGCTGTCTTTGTCCAGCCATAATATCCATCGTATGAGATAGTTGCCCTCTCCTGCTTCTTCACGTTAGAGCCGCCCTTTGTTGTCACCATAACAACACCGGCAGTTGCACGTGAACCATAGATAGCAGTTGAAGAGGCATCCTTCAAAATATCAATACGCTCTATGTCCTGTGTGTTGAGCCAGTCAATATCATCACACATCACACCATCCACTACATAGAGTGGAGTTGTTGCTGAATTGACAGAAGAAGCACCACGGATCTCAATCTTGAAACCCTCACCCACACGACCAGATGTTGGCGTGATGTTTACACCAGGAGTCGCACCCTGAAGGCTCTCCATAACAGAAGGAGCACCCTTGGCATTAAGTTGCTCTGTACCGACAGATGAAACGGAACCTGTGAGGTCATTCTTCTTCACAGTACCATAACCCACAACGACGAGGTCATTAAGCGTATTGGCATCATCCTCAAGCACAACATTGATTGAAGACTTACCAGCCACATCAACGACCTTGTTCTTCATACCAACGTATGAGAACACCAGCTTACGGCTCTTGCCTTGCAGCTTGATTGTGAAGTTACCATCCATATCAGTCACGGTACCATTCTTTGTACCCTGCTCCATGACGGTAGCACCGATGACGCCGTCACCAAGAGCATCCTTCACGTTTCCGCTGACAGTCTGCGCTTGTACTACCGCACAAAAGAAAAGCAGCAATGCAACGAGCGCATATCGCACGTTTTTGATTTTATCAGACATAGATTTTTGTTTGTTAGTTATTGAATTAATGATTTATGATTAACGAAAGATTAATGTCAAGAGTAAAAGGTCAAAGGACAAAGATCGAAGCTCTAAGATCAAAAGCAAATGTCGAAAATAGGTTAATTTTTTAATCTCGAAATCTCGATTAATCCCTTAGTCTTTTAATCTCGATTTATAACTTTGTTTGCAAAATTACTTATTTTTTATATTAATATCGTTTTTTTAAGGTTAAACAAAGTTAATTTTCTTAACTTTGATCAATTGACCTTGCAAATCACACTATTATTCTGCAATCTCTACTTGATAAAAAATGCAAAACACAAAGCCCCTATGTCTCTGAAAAAATTATGTTTTTATGCTAATTTGATATAATGAATTTCTATAAAACAACTTTTTTTTAGAATTAAACGCCAAACACATACACGTCCCTAAACCATCTGATTAACAAATCGTTATACCCTCATTTTTACCCCCGTGTATGTGTTTGGCGTTTAATTCTAAAAAAAATTCACTTGTAATCTTGACATTGCAATTTCGAGGCATTAACCTTGTGGCTCTTCTCTTCCTCTTCTCTTGCTCTTCTTTAACTCTTCTTTAGCTCTTCTTCACCTTCGCTCGTCCTTCGCTTCAAAACCGTTCCAAGTCCGTTCCTTAGAATGGGCGAAAAATGGGACTTGCACCGACTTTGGTAGGGATTTGCAAGGGAGGTACATTTGACTTCAATAAAAGATACTACGCTTGACTAAATAAGGCAGACACCAATAAAGAAATAAAGACCCTTAGCTATTAACCAAGGGTCTTTATTTTTCATTTACTTCACGAGTCTTACCTCGTAGAGTTCGCCTACCTGACGGTGTGGCTTAGCCACGAACTTTACACGAATCTGCTTCTTGCCTTCAAGGGCTGATGCAGGAATCTTGTAGGTCTCGTACTTCCATTGTGATGAGCGCCACTTCTTAGAGTTATTGATGCTCTGAACGAGAACGTCATCTACATAGAGGTCGTACTCGCAGGTGCGCCATTCATCCTGTCCCCAATAGCGTATGCGGAGGCTGAGGTCTTTCTCACCCTTTGTCTG